>Ga0335396_10005048_pt1 | contig 13875 bp, 9 predicted proteins | sample FRY02_FD_205743 | JGI IMG/M metagenome (GOLD analysis project Ga0335396, IMG submission 205743) | Freshwater microbial communities from Lake Fryxell liftoff mats and glacier meltwater in Antarctica - FRY-02 (spades assembly) (version 2) | ecosystem: Environmental > Aquatic > Freshwater > Ice >... | reverse complement strand
GGTAGAAAAAATTAATTCAACGATATGCAAAGTCCCGTAGGGACGATATAAAATGGCAAACACGTATACACAAATACACATCCAATTTGTTTTCGCGGTAAAATACCGAGACGGTATAATTCATCCCTCATTTAAAGAAGAATTGTATAAATATATTTCTGGTATCATACAAAATAATAATCACAAGGTGTTAGCCATTAATGGAATGCCAGACCATATTCACATTTTTATAGGCATGAGACCAACACAATCGATTTCTGATTTAATGCAAGACATAAAAGGGAGTTCCTCAAAATGGATTAATGAGAAGGGATTTTTAAACGTAAAATTTGAATGGCAAGAAGGTTATGGTGCGTTCTCATATTCTAAATCCCAAGTGAATGATGTTATTAAATACATTAAAAATCAAGAAACACACCATAAAACAAAAACATTTAGGGAAGAATATTTAAAATTTTTAGAAGTTTTTGAAATTGAATTTGATGAACGGTATATATTTAATGACCCAATATAAATCATCGACCAACATATCATCCCTACGGGATTTTAATCTTTTTGTGAATATTGTTTTCTACCAACATATCATCCCTACGGGATTTTGATTTTTGTGTAGATTTGTTTTTGCTACCAACATTTAATCCCTAACGGGATTTTAATCTTTTTGTGAATGTTGTTTTCTACCAACATTTAATCCCTAACGGGATTATTTTAGTTCTAAAAACCTTCCTTCTATTCCAGAATTTTTAAGAGCAATCGCATTTTCTTTTCCATAAGCAATAAATACACTTGGCGCACCTGGAGTTCCGGCTTGAATTCCTGAAATGTGATAAAATCGAATTCTCCCTTTTACAAATAAAACCGCATCCGCATCATTCCAAATATGTTCAAAGAAACATTTTGTTTCCGTTCTAGCAAATATTAATGCTATTCCATTGCCGTGATATTTTAATTTCTCTAACCATAATTCCATACCTCTTCCATAGGGTGGATTTAGGTAAACTCTCCCGAACCAATTTTTGGTTAAACCATCATCTAAAGTTGTAAAATTACTTTGTGCATGTAAAAAAGGCGCGTCTATAGGACTACAAGGGTCTAAATCGAATTGACCTAGTTTTTTTACTAATTCGGGTGGTGTTAGCCATTCTACTTTGGTGTTTTCACAACGTTCAAAAGATGTATTCATATCAAAATATTTTTCACAAATATTAGATCAATATTTTGATTTTACAAATTTAATTAGATCATTTTCAATAAGTTATGTAATATTTTTATTTTATAAAATTAATTGAATTTCAGAAACACCAATATGTAGAATCTAGCCTTGAAAATACTATTTTAACCTCAAAAGATTTAATTTTTTCAAACCCATTTATATTTTCGTTTGTAAAAACTATTTTTGTAAAACTTAAAACCTCAATCTTGAAACAAATCGGCTACAAAAACACGAAAATCTCTTATTCTGATACCGGGAAAGGCAGCGCTATTGTGTTGCTTCACGGGTTTTTGGAAAACCAAACGATGTGGCAGGATTTGGTTCCTGAATTGAGCAAAAAATATCGAGTTATCACCATTGATTTATTGGGTCACGGCAATACGGAATGTTTGGGTTATGTACATTCTATGGAGGAAAATGCTACTATGGTTCAGGCAGTTTTGGCTGAAATGCGTATTCGGAAAGCTATTCTAGTTGGTCATTCTATGGGCGGTTATGTGGCATTGGCATTCGCCGAAATATTTCCAATGAAAATGAAAGGATTGGTGTTGTTAAATTCAACTGCAAAAGCGGATAGCGAAGAAAGAAAAGCAAACCGAGACCGTGCTATTAAGGCGGTAAAAAAGGATTATGTAACTTTTGTAAGGCTTTCTATTTCCAATCTTTTTAGCCCCAATAATCGCGAGAAATTGAACAACGAAATTGAAAAAGTAAAGTTAGAAGCCTTAAAAACACCTTTGCAAGGAATTGTAGCTTCACTCGAAGGAATGAAAATCCGTAAAGACAGAGAAGATTTATTGCATTTCGCCACTTATCCCATTTTGTTGATTTTAGGAAAAAAAGACCCTATTTTGAATTATGAAGAAAACTTGAAACAGATTGAAAATACGCCTGTAAAATTGGTTTCTTTCCCCGATGGACACATGAGTACTATTGAAAACCGTGAGGAATTGCAAGAGGTTTTGTTGGATTTTGTGTCTAAAAACTAAGTTAATGGTTCGGGTTTATATTGCTTAATTTTTTTTTATTTTTTCTAGAAACGGAATTTCTTGGTCTAAAATCTCGTTAATCAAAATAATAATTTCGGTTAAAAAACTATCTAATACATCTTGACTTATTGTGTTTGTAATTACTTCTCTACCTTCTTTAATTTGAAAAGGCATAAAACCAGTTTTAAGGTTTTTAAAAGACAGTATTCCGACTTCTATTTCATAATTAGACATTTTCTCTTTAAACATGAAAGCATAACAAAGCAGCTGAATAATTTTATCGTTTTTTATATCTAAAGTTAAGCCGTTCCAAACAGAAAGATTTAAACTTGCCTGTTCTACTTTACCTGTTTTGTAATCTATAATTCTAACTTTTCCGTTTCTAATTTCAATTCTATCAATATTTCCTGAAATTTTTACTGGATAAGGCAATCTTTTATCGACTAAAACTTTATCAAAAGCATGTTCTAAATATAATATTTCAACCAAATCTCCAGCTTCTATTAATGCCTTTTCTGTTTTTAAAAAGTTATTAATATTTCGTTTGGCTACTTCAAAAGCAAGTAGGTTTTTACCTTTTGTTATTTCTCCGTCTTTATAAATTAATTTAAATTGATTTAATACTTCTGCATCAACAAGCTTTTGTACGCTTTCTATGTATTGAACGGATAAATGTTTGCCAATACTGTCTTTAAATAAAGCTAATAATGTCTCGTGAATAATTGTTCCTAAGGTATTAACAGCAACATTTTCTTCAACCTCATCAACCTCATAAACTTTCAATACTTTTTGAAAATAAAATTGTATAGGGTTTCTAATATAATTGGTTAATGACGAAGGAGAAAAACCTTTTTCGGCGATTTCTTTTAATTTATTTAGTGCTAATTCGGACTTAATAATTTCTATTGGTGTATATGCTTTTTCTGGAATATTAGAATTATAAACATCGTGTGTCAAAGTGTGTGTGCTTTGTAGCTCAACTTCTATTTGAGTAATAAACCTGCTTTTTTCTCCAGCATCGATGCCTTCTGTTTCGGTATTATATAATAAATAAATGTTTTTAGCACGTTGCATTAAATGATAAAAATGATAGGTATAAATTGCGTCTTTTTCTTTGAATGTTGGCAAACCTAACTCTCTTTTTACATCGTACGGGATATATGAATTTTGAGATTTTCCGGCAGGAAAAGTACCTTCGTTCATAGAAGTTATGATTACAGTTTCAAAATCTAAAACTCTACTTTCTAAAACTCCCATAATTTGCAATCCTTCTAAAGGTTCTCCTTCAAAAGAAACCTCTGCTAAGGTTATTATTTGCTTATAAATAGAATATAAATGATCTGGATTTGTTATATGAGGATAGTTTAAAGCGTAATTGAGCAACTTGTTTATTACTTTATAAATTGAGTAAACAAAAGCTTTTGCAATTTTTTCTTCTTCTGATTGATTATTTAAATTTTGCTTGATTTCTATTAATATTTGAAGTATTCTTTCTAGAATTTCTACAATAGAATCGCTCCATTTTGTAAATAACAAATCGAATAACACATTAGGGTCTTTTGACAGAGAAACTAATTTAGAATGCGTTATAAAAGTAAAATTATTGTGTTTAATTATTTGTTCAAGCTCTTTTGTGTTAGCAAACGACTCGATTAATGGGTTGTTTAAAACGTCTAACACATCTTTATAATAAAAAACATAACTATTACCACTTCTTGATAAAGCTGCATTATGAAGCTTAAAAATTTTGTTTACTAATATTTGTGCTGGATTATTTTTACTAGAATAACCCATAGTTATATTTAAGCTAGTTACCTCGCTTGGTAACGAATGTAAAAGCGGAATTAATATATTTTCTTCGCCAAGAACAATAGCTACTTTTTGTAACGAATTATTTTGTGCTATGTCTTTAATAATAGACCCTACTAACTTTGCTTGACCAATTGTTTTTGGAGTTCCAATTACACTTATGGTTTTTGCCTCTTTATAATGGTTAGAAATCCACTCAAAAGGGTTGGTTTTATAATATGGCCAAGAGTTTTTAATTTTTCTAATAAACAACCCGGCATCGTGATATGGGTCGTTTAAAAAAGTTTCTTCAACATCCCAATAAACACTTGCCTTTTCTAAAGAAAGTAAATATTGAAATATTTTTTCTTCGGCTTGATTTAAAGCATTAAAACCTCCAAAAACAAAATAATTAGATTCTATATTATTAGAAAAATGATTAAGGTTATTTACAGCTTCTCTATAAATTAATCCTTGATAACCAACTCCTTTAGACAACAAATGCTTGTATAAAGATTTATAATAAAGCGGAAATTGTTCCCAAAATTTTAAATAGTTATCTATTAATTTGGTTTTATCTTTAGGCTCTAAGTCCCATCTTTTTATTGCTTCTATATCTTTTAGATAAGAAAAAACATGATTAGGCTCTAAAAGGTATCTGTCTATTTCGTTAAAATCTTGTAATAAGGTTTTTGCCCAATTAGAAAAAGTTTCGAAATTTTGTTGTTCTGTTTTTGGAGTTACAGTTAAATAAACATTGTAAAATTCGAACAAAAGTTCAATGTTGTCTATAGATCTAATACCCGATACATTTTGTATAAAATCTTCTATACTAATAATTTGTGGAGCAAAAAAAACGTGATTTCCGCTATTTTTAAAGGCGTCTAATAAAAAAACTTTGGCTCTTTTATTTGGCAAGACTATTATAGTGTTTGATAAATTACTGGCGTGTTTATCTAATATTACCCTTGAAAATTGTCCTAAAAAAGTATTGTTTATCATTTTATAAAAATAAAAAAACGCCTCGATAAATCGAGGCGTTTTAATTATTTATTTTAGAAGTAATTAATTAATAACTACAACTTCTGTTCTTCTGTTTTCTGCTCTTCCTTTAGAAGTAGCGTTAGAAGCAACTGGTTTAGAAGCTCCAAATCCATCAGATGATAATCTTGAAGCATCAATTCCGTTAGCAACTAAATGTTGTACAATTGCAGCAGCTCTGTCTTTTGATAATTTTTCATTAACAGAATCACTTCCTGTAGAATCAGTATGACCTTCAATTTTAAATTTTGCACTAGGATACTCTTTCATTACATTTTGAATAAAAGTTAGTTCCTCCATAGATACATTTTTGATAGTAGATTTTCCTGAATCAAACATAATTGATTTAGCAAATTCGTTTAATTTTTTAACTGCTTCAGCAGTTACATCAGGGCAACCGTTGTTTGCAACAGAACCTTTAACATCTGGACATTTATCGTCTTTATCTAAAACGCTATCTCCATCTCTATCTGTCCAAGGACAACCTTTGTTTTCTTTAGGACCTGCAACAGTTGGGCAAGCATCATCTTTATCAGCTATACCATCGTTATCTGCATCTGGACATCCTTTTAAAGATTTTAAACCTTTAACTTCTGGACAAGCATCATCTTTATCAGCGATACCATCTTTATCTGTATCAGGACAACCATTAAATTCGGCAATACCTGCAACTTCTGGGCAAGAATCGTCTCCGTCTTTAATTCCGTCTCCATCTGTATCAGGACAACCATTAAATTGAGCTAAACCTGCAACTTCTGGACAATCGTCGTTTTTATCGTAAATTCCGTCTCCATCTTTATCTGTACCTCCAAATTTGAAAGTAAGACCAGCTAAATGCTGTAAATGAGAAGGCATAACAGTTCTATCATCTTCGAAAGAATGTTTGTAAGTAGATCTAACAGATAAACCTAAGAAATCGTTAAACCAGTAGTTTAAACCTAAACCAGCATTAACAGTTCCAGCACTAAAATCACCTAAGAAAGTATAACCTCCACCGATGTGTGCAATTGGCTCAATTGATTTACTTTTAATCATTTCCATGAAACTGTAACTAATAACACCGTCAAAAGAGAAGTAAGAATCGTCTCCAGGGTTAGTTACAACATGATTTCCACCAACTTTAGGACCTACGAATTTGCTAATTTTGTTAGCAGAACCTGTAACTCCAAAGTTAAAATTATCTCCTACATTTTTTGTAACAGATACGTAAGTTACTGAAGGCATTACGTTCCAGTAGTCTTTTGCGTTAAAATATTCTGAAAATTGGCTAGATAGACTTTGAGCAGCACTAACTCTGCCTCCGTCTACAGCATTTACCCCGAAAGATATAGCCCAAGGGTTACTACTGTCTTGTGCTTGAGATGTTAATCCCGCGAACATAAAAACAGCAACAATTAATTTGTTAAAATGTTTCATACTTAGTTTGTTTTGATTACAATATATTGTTAATAGTGTTGCACAAATATAGTCTTTTATTTAAATAACAAAAATAAATGTTAAAAATATTAAACATTTACTGTTAATTTATATTATATTTAACTCTTTACCAACCTCAGTAAAGGATTTTATAGCTTTATCTAGATGTTCTTTTGTATGTGCAGCTGATAATTGAACTCTAATTCTTGCTTTATCTTTTGGAACAACTGGAAAAAAGAACCCAATTACATAGATACCTTTTTCTAATAATTTGTTTGCCATTACTTGAGAAAGCTTAGCATCATATAACATTACAGGTACAATTGCCGAATCTCCGTCTATTATATCAAAACCTGCAGTTTTTATGCCTTTTTTAAAATAATTTGTGTTTTCTTCAAGTCTATCTCTTAACGAAGTGTCTTTTTCTAAAAGTTCAAAAACTTTAATAGAAGCTCCAACTATTGCTGGTGCTAATGAATTGGAAAATAAATAAGGACGAGAACGCTGACGCAATATTTCTATAATTTCTTTTTTAGCTGTAGTATAACCTCCCATTGCTCCGCCAAGTGCTTTGCCTAATGTTCCTGTAATAATATCTACACGACCCATTACTCCTTTTGCTTCTAATGTGCCTTTGCCTGTTGCTCCAATAAATCCAGCGGCATGGCATTCGTCTACCATTACCATTGCATCGTATTTATCTGCTAAGTCGCATATTTTATCTAAAGGGGCAACTAATCCATCCATAGAGAAAACGCCATCTGTTACAATTAGTTTAAAACGATGTCCTGCTTCAACAGCTTTCTTTAATTGGTTTTCCAAATCTTCCATGTTGGAATTTTCATAACGATAACGCGCTGCTTTGCACAAACGAACACCATCAATAATTGAAGCGTGATTTAAACTATCCGAAATAATACAATCTTCTTCTCCTAATAATGGTTCGAAAACACCCCCATTTGCATCAAAAGCTGCTGCATATAATATAGTGTCTTCTGTTCCGTAGAAATCGGCTATCTTTTTCTCTAAGGTTTTATGAATGTCTTGTGTTCCGCAAATGAACCGCACAGAAGACATTCCAAAACCATGAGAATCTAAAGTGTCTTTAGCTGCCTGAATTACTTCTGGATGAGATGATAATCCTAAATAATTATTGGAGCAAAAGTTTAAAACCGTTTCTCCGGTAGAAACTTTAATTTCTGCACCTTGTGCAGTTGTAATTATTCTTTCTTTTTTAAAAATACCATTACTTTCTATAGTATCTAACTCGTGTTGTAAGTGTTGTTTAATTTTACCGTACATGTTTTATTGTATAAGGATACCTTATTGGTATGATTTATTTTTACAAATTTACAATATCTATTGTTTTTCCGATGTAAACTAGCGTTTTTTTAATTACTTGAAAATTCATTTTATTTAAAGCCGCTTCATAAACTTGTAACTGTTTATTATGTTTGTCGAGTTGTTTTCCTGTTTTATAGTCTAAAATTAAAGCCTGATTTAGATTATTAATTACAACTCTATCTGGTTTTAGAATTCCGCCTTGGTTTTGAATTATTGCTTGTTCGTTATAAACTTTATTATGAGGCTCGAAAAAAACATTTAACTCTGGATGATTTAGTATTTTGTTAATTTCTTTGGTAATAACCGCGGTTTGAGAGTTGGAGATTAAGCCATTTTCTAAAGCTTTAGTTATTGCAATATCAACATCGTTTGCATTTTGAATGTATGATAATATCTCGTGAATTAAATTTCCGTATTCTATAGCTTCTTGCTGTAAAGTTCCCCACATTAGAGATTCTTTTTTTGCAATTTGGATTGCTTCTGGATTAAATGCATTTTCTAAAACCGGAATTGGCTTTATAAAATTGCGGTTTTCTTTATTTTTTGAAACTTTCTGCGGCAACCCAAAACTATATGTTAAAACAGTAGGGTCAAATACTTTTTTTGCCTGAAGATATTCTATAAAAAACATAGACATAGTGTTATCTACAGCATTATTTTCTTTGTTTAAAGTTAAGCTCGAAATTATATACAACTGTTCTTCGGCACGAGTTAAAGCAACATATAAAATATTAACATTATCTAAAAGTTCTTCTTGCTTTTTTTGGAGATATATTCTAGAAGCTATTTCGCCAAAATTCTCAACAGATTTATTATTATCTATTAAAAACTTAGGCAAATCAACATCAGTATCAGTAGAATCAATCCATAATTTATCTTTTGGACCGCTGCTGTATTTTTCTTCTGCAAAAGGAAATATTACAACCGGAAACTCTAACCCTTTAGATTTGTGAATCGTCATTATTCTTATTGCGTTATTTCCTTCTGGAGATGGAATACTAAATTTATGACTGTTTTTATCCCAAAAATCTATAAAATCAGAAACACCGTATTGAAGTTTTACATCTTTTTCTAAAACAATATCTAGAAAATACTGAACATAAGCATTTGTGTTTTTAAGGTTTATAAATTTAGAAATTATTATTTCTATTGTTTCGTAAAGAGCTTTTTTTCTAATATTTGTAAAAGATATTGTTACGTCTAATGTTTGAAGCCATTGCTCGAATTCTTTTTCTTTTTTAAACGACAATCCAGTAACAATAAAATCGTGCGATGGCATTTTTGATTGAATTTTAGTAGAGATATATTGCAAAAAAAGTGCTTTTGCTTCTATATTATTTTCGTTTTTTAAGAATTTCAAAACATTAATTATCAATTTAACTTCGGAAGCATTTTCTATCAATAAAGTTTCTGATGAAACAATCGGAATGTTTAACTCTGTTAAATAATTTGCAACCAAAACGCCGTGAGCTTTTTTTCGTGTAAGAATTACTATGTCTTTATAATTAAATCCTTCTAATAAAACCTTATTTATAGTATTTATAGTTTCTATTAAAAACAACTCTTCTTGCGAGACATCTTCGTCTTCTAAAATATCTTTAGACTTTGGCACAAAAGAAATGTTTACAAAACCCCCTTTTTTATCGTTTTGTTTCTGAAAGCTTTTATTCGCGTATAAATTTTTGTAATCATTATTGCTAAATTTGCCTGATATAAGATTAAAAAAAGAATTATTAAAATCTATAACTTCCGAATAACTTCTATAATTTGTATCTAAACTAAAAAGTTGCTTATCTGGATTTGCAAACGGATTATTCTCTTTACTCAACTCAATAAATTGCTCGGCTTTTCCGCCACGCCATCTATAAATAGATTGTTTAGGGTCGCCAACTATCATTAAAGAACCTTTTTCGCCAGACAAATCTTCACTAGCCGTTGCGTTATCTATTAACGGAATTAAGTTTTCCCATTGCATTTGAGAGGTGTCTTGAAACTCATCTATAAAAAAACGTCTGTATTTTTCGCCCATTCTTTCATATATAAAAGGAGCAGGTTGGTTTTGTATTTCGTTGTGAATTATTGTGTTAAACTCTGCAATAGAAAGTATATTTTTTTCTTTCTGAATTTTAGCTAATTCATTGTTGATGGTATTTAACAACGACAAGGGAGTTATATTTTTCAAGAAAGCTTTATAAAAACCTCTCTTTTCGAAAATTTTATAAATTTTATCTAAAATCTGCAATAATTCTGGAATAATAACTTCAATTAAATCTCGGTCTTTAGCTGTTTTGTTGATTTTTATATCGTCGAATTCGTGATAGGTTTTGTTTTCTGGATTGAATTTTCCTTCTTGAATGCTTTGTAAATGATTAGGAAAATGTCCTGCCGAAAACGACTTGGTGTCAATTCCGGTTTTTTCTATTAATAAAAGCGCTTCTTCGGCAAAAACAATAGTCTCTTTTTCCAAAACTTTGCAGGATTCGGCTAATTTTGATTTTATTTCAATGAATTCCTCAATGGATTTGTTTTGAAAATGGATTATTTCATTGCGGTTGTTTTCATTATTAATCAATTTTCCAACTTCTAAAATTTCTCTTGAAATGTCCCAAGATTTGTCGTCGTCGGCTTTTTCCATAGTAAAATTTAGCAATAATTTGGTAAGCACTTTATCTTCTCCAGCTTGAGCTAAAATTGCATCTACAGCTTCTTGCAAAAGCATATCTGTTTCTAATGAGATTTCAAAAGTAGAAGAAAGGTTTAAATCGTGAGCAAATGTTTTAATAACCTTATGGGTAAACTTATCTATAGTAGAAATATCAAATGCAGCATAATTATGAATTATGTTTTTTATTATAGATTTAGATTTATTTGCAATTTCTTTTTGCGATAAACCAATTTCTTCACTAATTATAAAAAGCATATCTAGTGCTTTATTATTTGGAGTGTCTTTAGCAAATTCCGATAAATTATCTACAATTCTAGACTTCATTTCGCCAACTGCTTTATTGGTAAATGTAATTGCCAAAATGTTTTTATACGCATCCTCTTTAGAAGATTTAAGGATAATTTTTAAATATTCTTTAACTAACGTAAAGGTTTTGCCAGAACCAGCAGAAGCATCGTAAATAGAAAAAGCAGAATTATTCAATATAAAAAGATTATAGGTTTAATAAATACAATTATAATAAAATAGTATTTTCTATTCCAAAGTTAAATGTTTAATTTTGAATAAAATATTTATAAACTTTAAAACATATACATTATGATTTTTGAATTACCACAATTAACTTATGCATACGATGCATTAGAACCAAATATTGATGCAAGAACAATGGAAATACACCATTCTAAACATCATGCTGGTTACACAAACAATTTAAATGCAGCTATTGCTGGAACAGAATTAGAAGGAAAATCTATAGAAGCTATTTTAAATAATTTAGATTTTAAAAATGGAGCTGTAAGAAACAACGGTGGCGGTTTTTATAACCACAACTTATTTTGGTCTGTAATGACTCCAAACGGTGGAGGCGAACCAACAGGAGAATTAGCCGCTGCAATAGCTAAAGATTTTGGATCTTTTGCAGAATTTAAAGCTCAGTTTTCTAAAGCTGGAGCAACTCAGTTTGGTTCTGGTTGGGCTTGGTTATGTGTTCAAAAAGACGGTAAACTTGCTGTTTGCGGAACTCCAAATCAAGACAATCCATTAATGCCAGAAGTAGGATGTGGAGGTCAACCAATTCTTGCAATGGACGTTTGGGAACATGCATATTATTTAAACTATCAAAACAGAAGACCAGATTATATTGAAGCTTTTTTTAATGTAATTAATTGGGCAGAAGTGACCAAAAGATTTTTAGCAGCTAAATAAAAAGAGTTGTTATAGTATTAAAAAGGCGAGAAAAATAAATTTTTCTCGCCTTTTTTAATAACACAAAATAAAAAAGGCGGAATTTCTTCCACCCTTTTTGCCCCAAATCTACCATAAACTTAACTGTGTTTATTATGGTCCTGGCAAATATATAGCACAAAGTTTATATAGCACAATAATATAGCTGTTATAATTTGGCTGAACGGGTTTTGATTGTAGAATGTTTTGTTTTGGAGGTTTTAGCACGAAAGGGCTAAATAAAAACTTTAATTTATATATAATAAAAAAGGTGGAATTTCTTCCACCTTTTTGCCCCAAATCTACCATAAAACTTAACCTACTAAAAGTTATGGTAGAACAAATATATATCAACATTAAATCACTAACAAATAAATCTGATTAAATGTTAAATAAAAACGTTAAAGTGTAAACTTATTCCTTTTTTAGTATGCTCTAGCGTTGTTTCCTTCATAAAAATTAATAAAAGCTCGGTTTACAACTCGGTTTCCGCCAGGTGTTGGATAGTTTCCAGTAAAATACCAATCTCCAAGATTTTTTGGACAAGCAATATGTAAATTATCAACTGTTTGAAATATAATTTTAACTTCTGCTTTTATATCCTCAGAGCTTAACATAACAGCCATTTTATCTGATATTTCTTGATTTGTAAAAGGCTCATAAATTTCTTTAACAAAATTTATTACTTTATTATCGTTATAGTTTTCCTGTTCTTTACATTTTAAATAAACTTCTTTTACTTTAAAATACAACCCTCTTTCTTTTAAAAGCTCTAGTGTTGCATTAAATGCGGCTAACCCTTCTAGTTTTGCCATATCTATACCATAACAATCTGGATAACGAATTTGTGGTGCAGACGAAACAACAACAATTCTTTTAGGGTTTAGCCTGTCCATCATTCTAATGATGCTCTTTTTTAAAGTTGTGCCACGAACAATGCTATCATCAATAATCACTAAATTATCTGACGGATTAATTACACCATAAGTTACATCGTAAATATGAGCTACTAAATCGTCTCTACTACTGTCTTCTGTAATAAAGGTTCTTAATTTTGCATCTTTGATAGCTACTTTTTCGGTTCTAATTTTAACAGAAAGAATCTGTTCTAATTTTTCTTTAGTAAGTGTTTTTCTATTGTCTAAAATGTATTTGTTTTTTCTTTGGTTTAAAAAATCATTCGCCGCTTCTATCATACCGTAAAAAGAAGTTTCGGCAGTATTTGGAATAAAAGAAAAAACACTATTATCTGTATCGTTATCTATTGCATCTAAAACTGCTGGTAAAATTAATCTGCCTAATGTTTTACGTTCTTGGTATATTTCTGCATCGCTACCACGAGAAAAATAAATACGTTCAAAAGAACATGCTTTTTTTTCTAATGGTTCTAGAACTTGCTCTTGCGAAACTTTTCCGCTTTTCTTAATAATAATTGCTTTTCCGGGCTCTAGTTCTTGTACTTTATCAAACGGGACATTAAACACGGTTTGAATTACAGGTCTTTCTGAAGCTACTACTACAATTTCATCATCTTCATAAAAATAGGCTGGTCTAATTCCTGCTGGATCTCTAAAAACAAAAGCATCACCATGACCAAGTAATCCAGCCATAGCAAAACCTCCATCCCAATTTTTAGAAGCTCTTCTAAGAATTTTAGCTAAATCTAATTTTTCTGCTATGATAGGAGAAGAATCTCTTTTACTTATTCCGTTTACTTTGCATTCTTGGTACAAATCAATAACTTCTTCGTCTAAGAAATGACCAATTTTTTCCATTACGGTTACAGTATCTGCAAGTTCTTTAGGATGCTGACCTAATTCTATCAAACTACTAAAAAGCTCTTTAACGTTTGTTAGGTTAAAATTTCCGGCAACAATTAGATTTCTATGCATCCAGTTGTTCTGACGCAAAAACGGATGTACACTTTCTATGTTGTTTTTTCCAAAAGTACCATATCTAACATGTCCTAAAAACAACTCGCCAATATATGGCAATTGTTCTTTTTGTAACGCAACATTCTCTTGAAGTTCCGGGTTATTAGCAATAGCTTCGTTTATTCTATCATTTATCTGAGCAAAAATGTCTTGAATAGGTTGAGCATGATTAGACCTTATTCTACTTATATATCTTTGTCCAGGTTCTACATCAATTTTTATACTTGCAAATCCAGCACCATCTTGACCACGATTGTGTTG
>Ga0335396_10005040_pt1 | contig 13891 bp, 11 predicted proteins | sample FRY02_FD_205743 | JGI IMG/M metagenome (GOLD analysis project Ga0335396, IMG submission 205743) | Freshwater microbial communities from Lake Fryxell liftoff mats and glacier meltwater in Antarctica - FRY-02 (spades assembly) (version 2) | ecosystem: Environmental > Aquatic > Freshwater > Ice >... | reverse complement strand
CATAGATCGCCTATAAACTTCCTAGTCCATATATTAGCTTGTATAACTGGCTATGCTATTCTAAAATCCACTTTTAACCTAAATAATCAAGCACCATTTCTAGTTCCATTATCCTAAATTCGCGTTATTAAGGATTTTTTTGATTATGCAACTTCAACTCCTTGCCCTGGTCAATAGACTTAAGTGCTTTAATAGTTTCGAAAGAGACCTAATGTGTTATGAGTCATTGCGAACAGAAGTAAGCTTTTAAAGGATTATTTCTTAGAGCTTTCTTATATAAAGTATGATATAACCTTATAAAATTTAGTTTTATTATTTGAGCAATATATTCGTGATTTACATATATAATATATTATCTTTTTTACTATTACCGTTTTATTTTATAATATTAGGTTTAAGAATTATCGGGAATAAAGAATCTAAGGAGCGTTTGAAAGAACGTTTTGGGATTTCATCTATAAAAAGACCAGATGGTAATTTAATATGGCTACATGCTGCAAGTATGGGCGAATCATTAATTGTCATAACTTTGATAGAGAATATTAGCATAAAATACCCCAAGGTGAATTTCTTAGTAACTTCAGGAACATCGTCGTCTGCAAATATATTACAGAAAAAACTACCACAAAATGCCATACATCAATTTCTACCTATTGATAATCTTATCTTTGTAAGAAAATTCTTTAAAACATGGCGACCTGATTTAGGTATTTTTATCGAGTCAGAACTATGGCCATGTCTTATTAGCGAGGGTGCAAAGAACTGTAAATTATTACTCTTTAATGCCCGTATTTCTGATAAGTCTTTTAAGTCGTGGCAGAAGTTTAGTTTGCTTTTTCGATCAGTCACCATGAATTTCAGTGAGATTATAGTTCAGAGTAGCGTTGATTTTGATAAGTTTATTGCACTTGGTGTTAGTAAAATAAGTAATTTAGGCAATATAAAATTTGCAAACAAGAAGCTTGAAGTAAATAAAATTGAACAAGAAACTCTTGTAAAACACTTTGTTGGCAAACAAATTATCGTTCTAGCTAGTACGCACTTGGAGGATGAGGAAGCGCTTTTAAAAGTCATTAGACCTATTAAAAGTGAATATCTGAATTGTTATTTCATTTTAATCTTGCGTCATCCTGAGCGTAATAAGGATGTAGCCAAAATATGTCAAGAATTAAATTTAAGTTTTAGTATTAGATCGGAAGTTCCTATACCAATTTTAGATGATGAGTTATATATTGTTGATAAATTTGGTGAACTTGGTTTATTCTATAGTATTGCAGATATTTCATTTGTTGGAGGTTCCTTTAAACATGGGGGACATAATTTATTAGAACCAGCTTTTTTTGAAAATTTAATTTTATTCGGTCCAGATATGAGTAATTTTTTTATTATTGCTCAAGAAATGATTAAAAATAAAGCTTCTATTCAAATTAAAAACAGCGATGAATTATTAGAAAAACTGCAGTATTTTTTAAATCTATCTAATATTGAAACAGCTAAAGTTTATAAAAAAAATGCTCTTGAATTTGTAATTAAAAATCAGAAAATATTATTAGATTATCTAGATGTTCTTAGTAAATATATAAAGAATGATTAAACTTATTTATCCACAATTTTGGCAAACCAAAAATATTACTGCCTATTTATTATTACCATTTAGCGTGATTTACTGGTTTCTTGGGTATATAAGATATTACATCGCAAGGCCTATAAATTTACCAGCTAAAGTTATATGTGTAGGCAATGTAAATGTAGGAGGAAGCGGTAAAACTCAGTTAGTTATCTGGCTTGCTGACTTTTTTAAATCAAGAAACATTAAATTTGTAATAATTACCAAAGGCTATGGTAGTAACCTTAAAAAGGCTACGTTAGTTACAAAGCAGCATGATGCAGAAGAAGTTGGTGATGAATCTTTAGTTTTACAAAATTATGGTTCTGTTATTGCCTCAAAGAAAATTCACTATGCAGTAAATATTATTAACGAACTAAAACCTGAAATAATTATAGTAGATGACGGAATGCAAAACCCTAATTTCTATAAAGATTTAACTATATTATCAATTGATGCTCATAGAGGGTTTGGGAATGGATTTTTAATCCCAGCAGGACCGCTTCGTCAAAATTTGGATAGTGGTTTTAAAATGGCAGATATAGTTGTTTCCGTAGGTACAGATGAAAACCCAAGAATAACATACGCTAGTAAACCTTTTTTTTATGCTAAAATTAATCCTATTACCAAGATAGATATCTCAAAAACTTATTTTGCTTTTAGTTCCATAGGAAATCCAGATAGGTTTTTTTCTAGTCTTACTCGTGAGAATATCAAATTATCTGGTAATAAAATCTTTCCGGATCATTATAATTATTCGGCTTTAGATTTAGAGTCTTTAAATATACAAGCTAAAGAATTAGATTCTATTCTCATCACCACAAAAAAAGACTATGTTAAAGTACATAACAAACTATCAGCACCTCTTGTTTGTTTTGATGTATCATTAGTAATTAAAAACCATCAAGAACTAGAAAATCTAATTTATGAGAAAATTTTTAAAAAAAATTAGGCACTTATTAGAATATTATATATTTCTAACGCTACTTAAGATAATCAGTTTGGTTGGTATAGATAAGGCTGCAGATATTTGTAGTTATATAGCTCGAAAACTTGGTCCATTATTACCTGTGAATTCGGTGGCAAAAAGAAATTTAAAGAATGTTTTTGCTGATAATAGCAAAGATCATGTACAAATTATAGACGGATTATGGGGGAATTTAGGCAGGTTTATAGGAGAATTTCCTTATATTAGTACTATGTCTGAAGAAGAAGTAACAAAAAGGGTGGAGTTAGAAGGTATAGAGAATTTGAAAGAATTCCAAGCAGCTGGCCAACCTTTTCTACTTTTTACTGGACATTTTGCTAATTGGGATTTAGCGCTAAGAGTAATAAACAAACTTTATCCTAAATTTGGTATAGTTTATCGTAAATCAAATAACCCATATATTGATAAAATCATTAATGATACTCGAAGTAATAATAACTTAAATTTAATTCCCAAAGGACCATATGGGGCTAAATCATTGATAAAATCAATAAAATCAGGTCATGCAATTGCAATGCTTGTTGATCAGAAAATGAATGATGGGATTGATGTACCTTTCTTTGGGAGACCATCAATGACTTCACATGCAATTGCAAAATTTGCTATACAATTTGATTACCCAATAATTCCATGTCAAATCATTCGAACTAAAGGCAGTTACTTTAAAGTCATTATTCATCCTTCTCTTGAGTTTGAAAAAACAGATAATAATGCACTTGATTGCTATAACATAATGTCCAATATTAATCAATTATTAGAGGGTTGGATAAAAGCATATCCTGAGCAATGGTTATGGTTTCATAATCGGTGGAAAAAATAGAAATGGCTGGGGCGGATGGATTCGAACCATCGGTGACGATATCAAAAACCGTTGCCTTACCACTTGGCTACGCCCCATCTTATATTAGATCTTTTGCAAAACTTCATCTAATTGGTTATTTTATTGTCATTAGAACCTAAAAAATGTTCTAGTCGATTTAACTACGCTCCGCTTTTTTAGAATTTAATTTCTAAAAATATACCTAGCTTATTTAGTTTCGAAAAAAATCTATCCCAATATTTAATTTTGTAATTAATACTGAATACCCACTATTAATCACAATTCTATTGAATAGATGCTTTATAACATAAAAAACTACAAAATCAAAGTAGCTTTGCATTCTAATGAATATTTTATAAAAATACAGCTCTTTTTAAATTATTTATTTTCTTGTACATCAGGTTTGTTCATAATTGAACTATTTAGGCCTAAAGTTCCAACAAGTTTTGTATTTACTAGTGATATATTGCTAACAAAAGCTCTTGTGAAATCTAGGTTAGTTAAATCTGCATAATCAAATTTAACATCATTAAGCTTGGAGGATTCAAACTTACTACCAACAAGGTTAGAGCCACTTAGATCAGCGCTATTTAAATTTGCTTCACTGAAATTAACATTATCCATTAAGCAAGATTGTAGCTTGGTTCCAGAGAAATTTACGTCTTTCAAAATCGAATTAGAAAAAACCACTTGTTTAAAAATAAGACCAGAGAAATCCAATTCGTGAAAATTCATATTTGATAAATCAGTGAATTTTTGTAGATCGCGAATAGAATATATTGTACTATCTGACTTGATTCTGTCTACATTTTCTGTATTTAATATAATAGTTTTAACAGAAATTGAATTTATAAAATTACAATCTTTTTGACTAACTTTGTTTATTTGAGAATTTAAAAATGGTGAACTATCAAATATTACTTCTTCTAAATAAGAATTTATAAAAGCTATCTGTCGCAAACTACTTTGAGAAAATTTTGTTCTGTAAAAACTACTGTTTTTTGTTAACATTGTATCAAATTTTACATTATTAAATTTACAATCATAAAGCTCTGTATTAACAAACTGACTATTTCTTAAGTCTGAATTAATAACAACCAGTTGCTTGATATTACCATTATTAACGGTTGAATTACTAAAGTTTGAATCTGTAATCGTGACATTTCTGATTATAACTTTATTAAGAGCTACATCATTAGCATTCATATTTTTAATTGATGTATCTATTACAGTTGCTGCGTTTAAATTTGCATCACTAAAAATACTATCCATGATTTTTGCTTGATTGAATTTACTATTACTAAAATTGGCATCTTTAAAATTACTCTTTGTAATAGTAGTATTTGCCCAATTTGAAGACTGAAATGAGGTCAAGGTAAATATTGAATCATTTAATTTTGCATCTACAATCTTAGCGTCATTAATAATTCCTTGCGTAAAATCTGAATTAGAAATTACTAATGTCGAAAGGTCTGACCCACTTAAATCTGTTGATTCAAAATAACTATCACTTATGGTTACATTGTTAGTTGATATTTTTCGTAGATCTGCGCCATAAAACACTGATTTTGTAATAATTGCTTGTTTGAAATTGCTTTCAGTTAAAGTACTTCTTATGAAGTTTGTTTTACTTATATTGACATTATTAAAAACAACTCTAGTAAAATTTGTTCCATCAAAATTAACGTTTTCCAATACTACGTTACTAAAATCAGCTTCCTCAAAATTAGCATCAGAAAAATCGCTGTTGGTTATATGAGATTTCTCAAATATAGAGGCTTGAAAGTCAGATTGGCTAGCTATTAAATTAGTGAGTTTTGCATTAGAAAAATCACTTTCTTGTATAAGGGATTGTTCTAAAATTGTACCAGTAAAATCAGAGTTTGTAAAATTTACGCGCGAAATTTCACAAAAACTTAAATCTACACCAGATAAATCTACATTAGATAAATCTTCCCCTATAAGCTTAATACCTCTTAAATTAAGGCCAAACTTACCTTTAATATCTGGTAATAATTTCTTCTCATTCTGAGAAACTATATATTCCTTTATTTTGGCATTCTGAGCAGGTGTTAACAGACCATCCTTGTCTCTAGCTTGATCAGCGCAACTTGAAATAAATAGCGTTATAATTAATAGTAAATATCTCATAGACGGGTAATTCTTTTGTTATTAATGAAAGAGAAACAGTAAGAAAATATTATTATTTTTGCTAGACCTGAAGGTATATATATTATAAGACCGCTATACAAAGCTTGTTTCCAACCTATAACAAACGAGAGCCAAGTGATGCCAAAAAAATAAATCACTATATGACCAATTAAACAAGTAAATGCTATACCTAAAAACTTTTTTGAGAACCTCTCTTTAACGATCGCTATTAAAGGCACCGCAAGTAAAAAGCCAAACAAATACCCAATAGTATATAATTTTATACCACTGGTAAATCCATAGAATACTGGTACACCAAGAAGCCCAGCACTAATAAAAGATAGCACAGTGACAAACCCAAGGCGCGGTGAATAAGTAAGACCTATTAAGCTAATTGCAACAGTCTGCATAGTTATTGCAACTGGTTTAATTGGAATTAAAATTTGTGAACTTGCAAATAGCAGTACGACACCAAGGAATACTTTTAAAGCATCAGCGTATCTCCCTGCTACAAAGGAGTTTGTTGATAATTTATAATGCGTATTCTTCATATAGTTCCTCATCATCAGAAAATTTACCATTTGGAACGTGTAAGTTTAACAGTTTTAATTTACGATGTAAAGCAGAACGTTCCATCCCGACAAAAGATGATGTTTTAGAAATATTGTTATTGAACCTGCTCATTTGCGCTGATAAATATTGTCGTTCAAAAACTTCCCTCGCTTCCCTAAGCGGCATTGACATAATATCCAAATTATCTCCAGGTTTTGTAATGGTAACGCTGTTACTTAGAATATCTTGAGGTATCATACTTGGCCTAATTACTGAACTGCAATTAGTAGTTGGATTCATTATTAAAGTCCATTCAATTATATTCCTAAGTTGTCTTACATTTCCAGGCCAATTATATGATTGAAGCGCTGCTATAGTCTCTTCAGAAAACTCTCTCTCCTTAAGGCCAGAGCTTTTAGCAAGTTGTTTAACGAAATGCTTTACTAATGCTAAAATATCTTCTTTCCTTTCAGATAGAGAAGGTATTTTAATAGGAACTACATTTAAACGATGGTATAAGTCTTGCCTAAATTTACCTTGGTTAATCTCCTCTTCTAAATTTTTGGTGGTAGCTGTAATAAATCTAATGTCTAGCTTCATTAATTTACCGCCACTTCTTTCACAAACTGGATTTTGTAAAAATTTAAGTAATTTTGCTTGAATCGTAAGTGACAGATCTCCAATCTCATCTATATACAATGTTCCATTATTAGCTAATTCTATGGCACCAACTTTTTTGGGTAATATGGTAAGATTTTTTTCATCTAATATTTCGGGCTCTCCAAATAAATCTTGTTGCATTTTATCAGGTGAACTTGATGTTGGGTTAAAGATAACAAATGTTCCCCCAGTTCTTTTAGATTTTTTATGTATTAATCTAGCTGCGAGTTCTTTACCACTGCCTATACCTCCATGTATCATAACCCTCCCAGATGTAGGAGCCACCTTTTCGATATCTGATTTCAGTTTAGAAGATACTGAAGAATTGCCGATTAATTCTGTTTTATCGATAACTTTAGATTTTAGATCTAAGTTCTCACGCTTAAGTTTTGTTGCTTCACATGCTCTTTTTAATACAATGATTAATTTATCATAGGTGAATGGTTTTTCTAGATAATCATATGCACCCATCTTAATTGCACTGATAGCAGTATCGAGTGTGCCATGACCACTAATTACTATAACTGGCATCAATGGATAACGTTTTTTGACTATTTCCAAAATACCAAGACCATCTAAATCACTGCCTTCAAGCCAGATATCTAGGATAATTGCAGCTGGAATTTTATCTGCTATTAATTTAAAAGCTTGGTTACTATTTGCAGCTGTCCTTGTACTAAATCCCTCGTCTTTGAGGATATCTGATACTAGATCGCGTATATCAGCCTCATCATCTATTACAATAACGTCTAAAGACATAATTTTTACCTAAAAAAGTTACACTAATATCAAATCTCTAATCACATAATATAAAATTGTAAAAGGCTAAACCAATTATGGCTCTTGCATATTATTATCTAAGTCATCAGAATCTAAAAATACTCACGCAGATTTACCACTTTTCGCTTTTTGAGAATCTAATTCTTAGCAACCTTTAGCTTTTTTAATTTCGAAAGAGATCTAATAGGAAACCAGGTTAATCTTGAATAAATAAGAAATCAACTACTTTTATAACATTTTTGCCACATATCAAAAAGTTTCTTACGAAAAAGTTAAAGGTTAATACTTTCTAATAGTTATTTTAATTTATGTTTTAATTCATTCAAGTCAAATATTAACTCAATTACTGCACCACCAATTTTGTTAGATATTTTAAGTAAGCCGCAATGATCTTGAACTATTTTTTTTACTATAGCTAGACCAAGTCCTGTACCTTTTGATCTAGTTGTTAAATAAGGTTCTGTAGCTTTGTCGATAATATCAGATGGAAAGCCAACGCCATTATCTTCAACTATAATACTGACTAGATCATGTGTTTTTTTAATAGTAATTGTGATTTTAGCTCTATAATCTTCAGCATCTACTAATGACTCTTCAGAGTTCTTAAGGAGATTAACCATTATTTGGTTTATTTGTGTAACATCAGCAATAAAATCAATTTTTTTCTGGCTTGAAATAAATTGATATATGATTTTATCATTAATTAATCTTCTTGATTCGACCATATCTTCTATAATTTGCACCAAATTACAATGAGTAAATATTGGGGCTGGAAGTCTTGCAAAATGAACAAATTCTGCAATTATTGTTTTTATATCATTAGTATGTCGCATTATCATGTGTATATATTTTCTAAAAGCTTCTTTATCAGATACTTGATCTTCAAATTTTCTCAGTAGCCTTTCTGTAGCTAGATGTATAGGGGTAAGTGGATTTTTAATTTCATGGGCCACTCTCCTTGCAACATCAGACCAAGCAAGGGCACGCTGTGCTATTATTAAGTCTTTCCGCTGATGGTCAATTTGTTTAATCATTCGGTTAAAAGCTGAGGATAAAACGCTTATTTCGTCATGCTCCAAATTATTAACTTGTACTTGTACAGTTAAATCACCGTCTTTTATCTTTTCTGTTGCTTCTACCAATTCTTGTATTGGTTTAACGATTTTTTTAGCTAAAACCATACCGCAAATAATAGAAGCTAGTAGTAATAACAAGGCAATAAAAATAAAAACCATAGAAAATTTTATTTGCATATTTGAGATATGACTTTTAAGTCGGTGATATTCTGATGCGGCTCCATTAATTTTATCAATATGATCAATGATTTTACCATCGACTAACCTACCTACAAGTAAATATATATCATTATGTCCTTTAAGTTTTATAAGTATTTTAATCTTTGTTGGATCTGAGAAGATCTCCACCACTCCTTCTCTATCAGCCCTTTCAATTAAATGCGTTGGTATAGTGGCAATTGACAAAGAAAAACTCAAAAATGTATGAGCTATTATTGTGTTAGTACTTTTTTGGAAAACTATCGCTTCATCGAGTGATCGCATTTCAGCTTCACTGTTTAGTGTTTTTGAGAATAAATCAGGATTAGGTAATAACTCATAATATATAATACTTAAATCCTCTGCTATAGAAAGAGCTGTTTCTTTAAGGTGAAGTCTATGTTCAGCAATATATGATTCAGCAACTGTAATTGATAGATCAAGTATATTTGATATTTTTTTATCGAACCAAGATTGAATGCCGAAATTGAAGAAATATGTCGAAAATACGGCAACAATTATCGTTGGAATCGCTGTTATCAAACTAAAAGCAAAGATAATCCGATTTTGTAATTTTTTTGGAAGGTTTTTTCTAGGTTTAACACCAAGAGAATTCTGATAAAATCTATATGCGAATAAAATTCCAAAAAAAGAAAAAATTATAAGATATGCAAGTATTAGCCCAATGACTTTAGTGGGAGTAGTTTTAAAACCAGATTCACTGGAAAGAATATAATATGTTGCTAATATTAGATTAATTGTCACAATAATTGTTATGCATAACAATCTATTACTGGAATAAAATCTTTTAAGGTTAGATAGATAAAATTTCATTATAAATAATCAACCTAATTTTATCAATTGAAAGTCTTTTTCTAACTGCTTAATCTCGCCAATATTGGTTGCAGTAATCCATAATTGTATTTTAGAAGCTTTAAAAAAGTCAGTAAGATATTCTTTCCTTTTATTATCAAGGTGAGCAAAAATTTCATCCAATAATAAAATTGGTATAACAGCGCATTCTTTAATTATAGTATTTATTTGCGCCAGTATTATAGTAATTAGCATAGCCTTTTGTTCCCCAGTTGAACATAATCTAGTTAGAATATTTTTTTCTTTATGCATAACTACAAAATCGCTTTTATGTGTCCCAAAGCTTGTTCTTCTGGAAGCTTTATCACGAGCCCTAAAAAATAAAAATTGTTTTTTAATGAAATCAATAATTCCAGATTCTCCTGATAATATTTTTTCTTCTATAATTCCGTCAATTGATAATATAGCTTTTGGAAATTCACTGTCGATTTCATCAATAGAACGTTTAATTTTTTCTAAAATTTTAATTCTATTAGTAGCAATTTCAAGAGCTAATTCAGCCATTTGTTCTTCAATTATTTGAATCCATTTTATATCCAGAAAATCTTGTTCAAGTATTTTTGACCTTTCCTGCATAAAATATTCATACTTACTAATAGCTTTAGCATGAGATTCTTGTAAATTATAAACAATTCTATCAAAGAACTTTCTTCTATCACTTACCTTAGCTAAGAAAATGCCATCCAATTGCGTGGAAAGCCAAATTATGTTAGATAATTTACTTAACTCATTATTTTGTATTTTTGATCCATTAAATTCGGTGAATCTTTTATTAGATGAAAGTTTGAAATTAGTTTTAATTTCTGCTAGACCAAGTTTACTTTGTAAAATACTATTTATTGACCAATAATTGCTACCGGTTTTACAGATATCCTCTAATCTTGCTGACCTTAAACCCTTGCCAGCGGACAGAAGAGATATTGCTTCTAAAATATTCGTTTTGCCACTACCATTTTCTCCAACTAATATTACTGAATTATTAGTAATACTAAAATCTAATGTTTGAAAATTACGATAATTTTCAAGATATAGTGTTTGTATATAAATGTTGCGCATTTTTTAACTGCAGCTTAACTTGCTTAAGTGTTCTTGGATTCGCATCTGTTACCTCTAGCTCGACTATATCGGCAATCTCTATTTTTGTACCTATAGGAGGAACATTACCAATTTTTGCTAATACCAAACCTCCAATAGTATCAAATTCATCGTGATCATTTTTAAGTTTGACACCAAGGATAGTTTCAAGGTCTTTAACTTTGACCCTTGCATGAGATAAAATGGTATTAGAATTTATGATTTTATAACTATCACTTTCTAATTGTTTGTCATGTTCATCATCTATTCTTCCAACTATTGCTTCAATAATATCTTCTATAGTTACTATGCCATCTGTTCCCCCATATTCATCTACTACTATTGCGATATGTGTACGTTTCCTTTGCATCTCGATTAATAAATCGATCAGTTTCATCGAGGGAGGGCTTATTATCGGAGTTCTAAGTAGTTTATGTAACTGAAAATCAATTTTTTCTACAAGCGATTTAAACAGATCTTTTATATGAATGAATCCCACAATATCATCTAGTGTATCATTATAAACTAATATCCTAGTATGTGGTAAATCTATAATCTTTTGACTTAATAATTCTAGGCTAATATCGAGTTTAACAGCTGCAATATCAGATCTTGGTATTAGTACATCTTCTGCAGTTTTGTTACTAAAATCAAGAAAATTATTTAAAATGGTTTTGTTGTCTAGAATATTTTTTTTACCCCCTGATTTAAGACCTTTTATAGCCTCATAAAATGTTGTTTTTTTACTATTATTATTTCTATTAAATAATTTGGCAAAAAAATTAACAAAGAAGGACTTTATGCCAAATTTATTTGTTTTTACATTAACTTGTTTATTAGATCTAGGAGAAGGTTCTTCTTTTGAGGGTTTAGGCATAAATCTTTATATTTAATTAATTAATATGGTGAAGGAATAGCAAGGGTTTGCAACACATCAATTTCAAGGCTCTCCATAGCATTTGCGTCATCGTCATTTTCATGGTCGAAGCCTATTAGATGTAAAAGACTATGTATAAAAAGATGTATAAAATGATATTCAAAAATTTTATTTTGATCCATTGCTTCTTCTTTTATGATTTGATAACCAAAGGCCATATCGCCCAGATACATGTAATTAGATTCAGTAGTAAATTCAAGTATAGATCGCCAATTTAATTCTATATCAGGAAATGATAATACATTTGTTGATTTATTTTTACCAGAAAATTTACTATTCAGGTCTAACATATTTTGATCGTCAGTTAATAAAACCGATAATTCAAACTTTTCAATCTTTATTAAGTTGCTAAATTTAGATAGGACAAGTTTAGTTAGCTTTTTCATTAGACTTGTATTTATTTTCTTATGTGGCTTCCAGTTCTCACAATTCTTTGCAATTTCTATAGTAATTATCATTTTAAGTTTATCATGTTGAATATTCTATTTATAAGATACGCCAATTTTTAATAAGATAAAAGATCAAATTAACAATTTTAATGATGAGTATTATTTCTTATATATAATTCCAATTGTAACAAATTTACAATGTGTAAGTCATATCTTGTTAGTCCAATCACGCTAATAAAATCAAATCTTGTTAGTCCAATCACGCTAATAAAATCAAAGCAATTAACCTTCTTTCTAAATATTTAATTCTTATTTAATTTTATATATCCAATCGAAATCATTAAAAAATATTGCCCTTATATCTTTTGCTTAATACTATGACAAATAATAAATTAATTATATGAGTAAAATTATGGCAAAGCAAATGACTCCTACTCAATGGGCTGTACAACATAAAGATAGCATATTAAAAGAATTTTCTCCCGCATTTTGTTTCCATAAAAATGAATATATATTTCCTACTGATATATATTCATACGCACAAAATGTTTTAAAGGCAAAAATGAAACATTATGAAAATAAGACTTTGACAGAATTAACTGAAGGTGAAGCAGCAGAATATAGCTTAATAAAGGCGCATTTTTTCAGTGGGGGAGATAGTGGAGCGGAATTCAACATTAATGGTTTTGGAATCGAAGAGGTTAAAACCTACCTTAAGGTCGAAATAGACGCCAAAGATGATCTTAGTAAACCAAAACATACAGTGGATGAATTATTAACTTTTAATGAACAAAAGCTTGGTTATAAATTAGGTTCACAAGTTCCTATGGAGGGTTGCCTACCAGATAAAAATAATGAGGTTAATTGTCCTGTCTATGTATCGTATGTTCCAACTAGTAAAGGTGCGGTCATAAGGTATGAATGCTTTTATGCTGTAAGTGGGGCAATTTATGGCACTGATATGTTATATGAAATATTACCAGAAAAAATTAGTGAAAAAGCGCAGAATTTTGCTGTACATGCAGGTGATTGGGAAGGAGTGTTTATTGAAGTAATAATTGATAATAACGGTAAGGCCACTTTAGATCATATGCAAACTTTCGCCCATGGAAGAGATGGAGCAAGGAAAATACCAGCAAAATGGTTAGACTTTAAAGACACTCATCCATGTGTTTATGTAGGTTGTTCTACTCATCCTTCATATACAGATAATTTTTGGTGTCGCAACAAATTTGTAGATATTGTAGGGGATAAATATACTACAAAATCAATAGAATTTGTTGATTTAAGTCCGGATGTCCTAAAACCCGTATGGGCAAATTGCACGAGGTGGGGTGTTTCTTCGCTTATGACAGCTAGCAATGCGGTATCTAGTGAAGAAGAGTATAGAGCTAGCCAGGCCCCAGATAATTGGTTGAAATATGCTTATCATCCTATATCTGAAACATGGACAAAGGTAAAGCAAGCTTTATGTTGCTGTAAACCTAAGGCTAAAATATCGCCAGCCTTAGACTTAGAAGAGTTCGAAGTAGAAAAACTGAAGCAAGTAAATAATAATAATGTAGAAAGTAGTAGTGGGACGAATAGTGGATTTTATGATAATGAAGCAATAGCTATAAATATGTCAGGCCAACATGAATCATATAGTCAACTTTGTGAGCCTTAAATCTTACAACACTTTTCTAAGACCAGTAATAGCAAAGAAAAATGTGGTCAAGATATTATTTCTACTAATTCTTATGAAATGGTGCACCAATCAGACAGCTTGCTGAAGCAAATAATTGATC
>Ga0335396_10005030_pt1 | contig 13908 bp, 11 predicted proteins | sample FRY02_FD_205743 | JGI IMG/M metagenome (GOLD analysis project Ga0335396, IMG submission 205743) | Freshwater microbial communities from Lake Fryxell liftoff mats and glacier meltwater in Antarctica - FRY-02 (spades assembly) (version 2) | ecosystem: Environmental > Aquatic > Freshwater > Ice >... | reverse complement strand
ATTAAAAATGACATTTCAAAACCTGATGGTATGCCTAGAAAACTTACAGATATTAGTAGGCTTGTTTTTATAGGATGGAAACCTAAAGTTTTATTAGATGAAGGCTTAAAATTAACTTATGAGTGGTATAAAGATAACTATAAAGAATCTAATGATTAAATTAATACTAAAAGGAGGGCTAGGAAATCAGATGTTTCAATATGCATTTGCAAAGAGTGTTGCGATTGAAATAAAACAAAAATTGGTATTAGATACAAACTTTCTAGAGAATAGAATACCAATCAAAGATTTTACTATTAGAGATTATGAACTTGATCTTTTTAATATTCCAGAAAAAACTGTTAAAACATTCAAGATAGATTTATTGCAAAAGTACTTATCGTATCCACTTACTCTTTTCTTTAATAAATTTAATAAGAGTTATTTGTTAGAGGGATTAGATTTTTATAAGTTTGACGAAGATTTATATAAAAGGGCAATGAATATTTCTAACCCTGTTATAGAAGGTTATTTTAATAATTACAATTATTTTAATAAATATGAAAAGGACATAAAAGAAATTTTTAATACAAACAAACTTTATGATTCGAATTTTGAAAAAATTGAGCAACAGATTAAAAATACTAATTCTGTTTCGATAAGTATAAGAAGAGGGGATTATACTAATGCTAAATATAAAGATGTGTTTGTGTTTTTAGACGAAAATTATTATAAAACAGCAATAGATATAATAAGAAATAAGGTTGAAAACCCACATTTTTATATCTTTTCAATAGATTTTCCAAAGGGTGATGATTCTTATTTTGTTAATAACTTAGGGCTTAAGAGGTCTGAAATAACACTACTTGATAAAAGCTACACAGGTGAACGGTTTAAAACATACTTAAGACTTATTAGTCTATGTAAAAACAATATAATTAGTAATAGCTCATTTGCTTTTTTTGGAGCATTCTTAAATAAGAATGAAGATAAAACTGTAATACTTCCTAAAAAATGGGCACATAATATGTCTGATTTTGAAATCATTCCAAATTGGATTAAGCTTTAATGAATTTTTTATTTTACACACCACATATCAATACAATTTATGCAGGTAGAACTATACTAAACGGTTATAGAAATGCGATCAAAAGCATGGGACATAGTTTTGATCTAATTACTGCCTCTACCCAAAATCAACAAGATTTTTTAGACGATTATAAGCCAGATATGATATTTATGAGTTTAAATAGATATTGTTTAAAGTATATTGATCTAAATGCTTTGGATAATGTTAAACATAAAGGGGCAAAGATCTTTGTTAATATTCCTTTGTGGAAATCGCCAATGAATAAAGTAAGAATTAATGAGGCTTTTAGTTTATGTGAAGATAAGCGAATGCTAGATCTAATTATAAAAGATAAGATTGGTGATTTTTATTACAACATTTGTGAACAAGGAGATGCTCGAATGGAAGGGTTTGAAAAAGTTACAGGCAATAAATATTACACAATCCCACTTGCTGCAGATGATACTGTTATTTACCCTGAATTTGATAATAAATTTGAAGCAGATATATCTTTTATTGGTACGTATTTACCTGAAAAAAAGGCGTTTTTTAATGAAAGAGTTTTTCCATTAAATAAAGATTATAACCTAAAATTATATGGACAAGATTGGACTTTTACAGACCGAATGTTAGGTTGGGTGCAAAGAGGGGGGCAGTATTTTAATCTTCCATATTTAAAATCGTTTATAAAGCCAAAACTAGGCTTAGATGATGAAAGAAAAATATATAACTCGAGTACTATCTCAATTAATGTACATGAAGAGTATCAACGCAGATTTGGAGGGGATTGTAATGAAAGAACATTTAAAATCCCCCTTGCTGGGGGTTTTGAGATCACAGATGATGTAGCCTGTATAAGAAAATACTTTAAGGAGGCAGAGGAAATAGTAATTGCACATAATAAAGATGATTGGTTTGATAAGGTTAACTACTATATGAAAAATCCAGACAAAAGAAATGCTATTATTGAGGCGGGGAAAGTAAGGGTAAAAGCAGAACATACTTACAAACATAGAGTGCAAAAATTTATTGAGTTATATAAGGAGTTGTTATAGAAACTAAAAAGGTAATTTTAAATATTGGTTGTGGTAAAACGCGAATACCTAACTCTATTGGAGTTGATAAGGTTGAAGTTGAAGGTTTTGTTGATGTTATTCATGATCTAAATACTTTGCCATATCCTTTTGAGGATGAAAGTGTAGATGAAGTACACATGTATCATGTGTTAGAGCATCTTAATAATCCGTTACAGAAAGTTGAAGAGCTACATAGAATATTAAAAGTTGGAGGCAAGCTTTTTATCAGAGTACCTCATTTTTCTAGTATGGGGGCATTTAGTGATATAACACATATTAGGCCATTTGGTTATGCAAGTTTTGATTGTTTTGTGAAAGATACATATCATCATTTTTATACTAATAAAGAATTTAAGATTTTGAATAGAGAAATTAAATACTTTGGAACTTATCCTAACAAAGGCATTTATGCAAAATATATTCATCTAAATAATTGCAATCTTTTTCTTAAACCAATAGTAAGAACTATGAATTTTTTAATCAAGATCTCACCTACGTTTTTTGAGAGAATCTGGTGTTACTGGGTAGGTGGAGCAATTGAGATTGTTATAACTCTAAAGAAAATTTAAGTATGAGTAATAATGATATTTTAACTATTGCAATTCCAACTTATAACAGATTAGAAACTTTAGAAAGAGTATTAGTTCAACTTAAAATCCAGTCAGACCAGGACTTTGAGATAATTGTTTCTGATGATGCATCTCCAAATAGTAAAGTTGTAATTTCTATGCTTGAAAAATACAAAGTATTAATGCCAAATTTGAGAATAAATAAAAATGGGAAAAACTTGGGTTTTAGTGGAAATGTTTTAAAACTTTTTGAACTTGCAACTTCGCGATATATTTGGTTTATTTGTGATGATGATGATGTCTTACCAGATGCAGTTAAAAATGTTAAATTAACTCTTCAAAAATATGAACCTGTTGTTGCAGTTTTTAATCATACCTGGGTAAATTCTTATGGAGTTAAATGTTCTGCAGGCCCTTTTAAGGATAGGTGTCACAAAAATTTAAGTAAAATTGATGATTATCAACCTATTATGCGTACTACTTTTTTATCTACCTTGGTAATTGAAAAGAGATGTTCAATAGATACTATTTACAAAACAAATTACAAAGATAATGTTTTTGTTCAAATTACTATTGCGCTATTAATGTTAAGTCAGGAGTTTAAATTTTGTGAGATAGCAGTACCAGTAGTTCATAGAAATGTTGGATTTGTCTATGGTGATTTTTATAAATTTATCTTAGTTGATGAATTTAAATCTATTTTTGCAATAGAGCACAAATTGGATAATAAAAAGTTTGTAAAGTGGAAAATTAAACAGTTACCTACTGTGTTTTTATTATATCTATCTCAGAAGTTAGGTTTATTTAATTATAAATCTATTCCAACACCTGAAACCATAAATTATATAAAAAAACATTATGGTAACTACAGGTACTTAATTTGTTTATTTAGATATATTAAGGCTTTTACTCCAACAATTTGTTTAAAGTTGATTTATTTTATTCAGTTAATATTAATACACGGACTAACTAATGGAGTAAAAGTTTATAATAAAAATATAAATAGAGCTTATAAAGACAAAAGAAATACTGGGTTTACTAAATATAGATAAAATTATGACAATAAAAGAAGCACTATCACGCTTAATATTTAAGATAAAAGTTTATAGTAGAGCTGGGGTTTTTAGTATTCACAAAAATATACAGAAAGAGATTATTCAAAATTTTCACAGGCTTTATTATGATAAAGGTGTATTAGGAGGTACTTGGAATGACACAAAATTTTTAGGAGTTTCTACTCAAAAATGCCCTTTAGATTTGTTTATATATCAAGAGATACTATTTAATATTAAACCTGATTTAATTATCGAAACAGGAACTGCAGGGGGTGGTGGAGCGTACTTTTTAGCCTCAATTTGTGAGTTAATGAACCATGGAGAAGTAGTAACGGTGGATATTAATAATATTGCTGTAAGTCCAAAACACAAAAGAATAAAATACTTATTTGGTTCTTCAACATCACAAAATATACTGAGTCAAATAGAGAAATTGGTAAAAGAAAATATGAAAGTAATGGTTATTCTTGATTCAAACCATTCAAAGCAACATGTACTACAAGAGTTAAATTTATATAGTAAATTTGTTTCAGTTGGAAGTTATTTAATTGTTGAAGATACTAACGTAAATAATCATCCTGTTTATGGTGAGCATGGCGATGGACCAATGGAGGCAGTAGAAGAATTTTTAAAAAGTAATAAACAATTTAAAGTTGATAAGTCTTGTGAAAAACACTATTTAACATTTAATCCTAATGGGTATTTACAAAGAATAGTCTAAATGAATAAGTTAAGATCACTACTGCCATATATATTTTTGATTTTTGTATCGTTGTTATTATCGTGGGTTTATTTTAGAGGATTAAAATCCGGTGAGTTTATTTTTTCAGGAGATCAGTTACTTAGATTTTCATATTCTGAGGCATTTATTAATTCGTTTTTTTTACGTAAAGTAGATTATTTTGGGGTGTTTAATAGTTGGCAACAGATTGTACAGTTTTGGGATACAATATTTTACTTGGTTTTTTACAAACTTGGGTTTTCTTTAATTGAGGTTGAAAAAATATCTTTTTTTATTACATTAGTAATCTCATTTTTAGTATCCTTTATTGGTTTTAAAAAGCTGAATAAATTATTTAATCTAAATGCAAGTGCAGCAAAAATTGTAATTGTAACATTATGGTATTGTATCAATCCTTATGCAATGGTCTTATGGCATGGAGGGATTTATAACATTGGATTATCTATTACTTATTCTCTTACTCCGCTTGTACTCTATTATTTTGAGCTCGCGGTTTTTCAGAATAAAAATATAAGGAACAAGTTAATTTGTGTAATATTAATGTTTGTATCCTCTTTTACTTTTTGGCTGTTTGCAGTTGATATCTTTTTTCTAACTTTATATTGGTTGTTATCAATAATTATTCGAAAGAAGAACTTTATCAAATCTATAAAAAACCTTATAAGTCTTGTTATACTTTTTATGCCACTTGCTAGTATTATTATCTTTACAATTTTGCATGAATTTTTAAATAATGCTGGAGATGTAAACTCACAATTTTATGCTAGCTTTCAGAGTCAACAAGGTGGAATGTGGTATCAATTTTTAATGTTATTTTCTTGGGGAATTTATAATGTGTGGACTCCTCGAAGTTTATATCCGTTTGGTCAGTATTTTCTTTCCACTCCTTATAAAACAGTTACGCTACTAATTTACCTAATTATTGTTATTGGGGTTATTTTGCGCTACAAAGGAAAAGTCAGTTCATTAAAAATGCTGAAGGCAGGCGTTAAGAATTTTAGCGCAGATATAAAAAATAAATATCTGTTTATATTTTTGTCAATTTTTATTATCTCAGTCTTTTTTGCTAAAGCTGCGCAACCTCCTTTTGGGAATATATTTTTATTCTTTTATAATTATGTTCCATTTTTTTCAGTGTTTCGTAGTGCTGATCATAGATTTGGATTTGCCATAGTATTTTCTGTTTCAATCTTGTTGCTTTATGCATCTAAGAAATATAAAAGCTATTTGTTCTTCTCAGTTTTATTATTACTGTCTATAGCACAGACTTACCCAATGTATTTTGGTAATGCAGTGAGGGGTGAAAACATTGATATCAAATATTATGACAGAATTGCATCAGTTACCCCTGATTATAAAGATTTAGCAAATTATATTAATACTAAAGATAATAGCCTTAGTTATATATTAACAATTCCTTCAGTTGATTATGGAGTTTATAGTCTAGATATAAAAGGTAGTGACCATTTAGTGGGGCAAGATTTACTGCCTAAAATAATTAATAAACCATTTGTGTATTTGTCTAACTCGTCTGGAATGTCAAAAGTTGCATCTGATAAATTAACTTCTCTTTTACAAGATAGGCAGTTTAAAGATTTTGCAGAGTTTCCAATAAAGTACATTATCTTTCGGAAAGATGTTACCTGTGAAGATTGTTTATTAATCAAAGAAAAGGAATTATTGGATATTGCAGAAAAAGTTTATAAAAATGATAGCTTTTCTTTATTCAAGTTAAAAAAGTTTTCTCCAATTATTAACGGAATGGAAATTAATTACAAAACAATAAATCCTGTAAAGTTTAAGGTTGAATTATTAAACATCAAAGACAAAGAGAATTTAAATTTAATGTTTAGTTTTAATAAGAATTGGAAGATTTATTTGGATAAGTATAGTTCTATGGATGGTTGTGAGGTAAATACTGGTTTGGTATCGGTTAGTGTTACGCAGTGTATTGGTGAGAAACATTTTTTTAATGGAGATGAAGCGAAGTATTTGTTTAATAAGGGTGGGTTTAATAGTACGCATGAATTAAGTAATGGGTATGGGAATAAATGGATAATAGATCCTGATTTTGTGATCGAGAATTTTGATAGTAGTTTTTATAAGAAAAACCAGGATGGTTCAATTAATTTAAGTCTGACAATTTATTACCAACCACAAAGCTGGTATTATGTTTTTGCAGTTATAACTTTAGTGGTTTTTGTTTTGTACCTTACTTTTATTAAAGTACTTTTTAAAAAGAAATGATAAATTAACTATTAATAATGATTACATCTGAGCAAAAGAAAATAATCAAAAAAGAAATTAACGATCGTAATATTTCGGAACTTGCTTTGAAGCTTAATTTAGGAAAAGAGGAAATCCTAGAATATTTAAAAAGAACATGGAAATCTGCTAGATATGAGGAATTTATTCGAGATTCCAAACAACCTTTTAAACCTTCTAACAAAACCACCTTAAAACAGATCTTTTTAAATAATATTCCGTTTATTATCTTATTATTTTTTATAGTTTGCGTTATTTATGTTAATACCTTAAATAATAGCTTTGTTTCAGATGATATAGCTGGAATTGCAAATAATCCAAACATTGGCAAACTATCTTATGTTTTTCAAGATTTTTTTTATTTAACAAATAAAGTTATTAGATTTTTAATTGTAAATATTTTTGGTATTGTTCCTGCTTACTTTAGAATAGTTAATATTTTAACTCATATTGGATCTGCGTTATTAATATTCTTAATACTTGCAAGGTTAAGTAACAAAAGAGTTGCAGTTTTTACATCATTAATTTTTGCAGTTCACCCGATATTATCAGAATCAATTGCCTGGATTGGAGGAAGCGATTATTCTTTATATGGGTTTTTGTTTTTGTTATCTTTTGCCTTTTTTATATTTCGTACCGATAATAAAAAATATTATTTATACTCTTTAATTTCTTATTTACTAATGCTTCAAACTTCTGAGAAAACCTTTCATCTATTTTTGATTTTTATTTTATACGTCATATGTTATGAAAGTTTTAAGAATAACTGGAAAAAACTTATACCCTATGTTTTATTAAGTTTTATTTGGGGAATACATTATATATACGCTTTGTTTTGGAGAGTAGGAGAGGTTCAAACAACTTATGGAGCAGAAAAAGGTTATGATAATCCTTTACTACAAATTCCTATCTCTTTATTTGCGTATCTTAAACTTATCTTTTGGCCTAACAACTTAACTATTTATCATAGTGAATTTAGTATAGGTATGAACGAATATTATATATCTGCATTTGTTATATTGGTTTGCATTGTTTTTACGCTATATTTATTTAAAAAAAATAAAAAACTTGCTTTCTGGTTAATCTTTTTTGTAGTGACGTTATTACCGTTTTTAACTCCATTTAGAATTTCTTGGTTAGTTGCAGAAAGATATGTGTATTTAGGCTCTATTGGAATTTTTGTTTTTGTTGCTGTAATTTTAGATTGGGCTTTTAAAAAAAGCAGGTTAAAATCTCAGGTGGTATATAGTATATTTGCTATTTTAATTTTAGTATTGTCAGTACGAACAATAATTAGAAACAACGATTGGCAAAACGAAGATTCACTTTGGATTGCAACGGGTAAAACCTCGCCATCTAGCTCTCAAAACCATAACAACTTAGGTGATGTATATAGCAGGCATGGTGACTTGAATAAAGCTGTAGAAGAGTTTTCTAAGGCAACTCAGCTAAAGCCAAATTATGCTGATGCATATCATAACTTGGCAAATACTTATCAGAAGCTGGGTCAGGTTGAAAAGGCAATAGAGAATTATAATTTAGCAATTAAATACAATCCTAACTTATGGCAAAGCTATCAAAATTTAGCTCAAATTTATTTCGAACAAAAAGATTATGATTCAGCAATTAAAAATCTAGAGTTAACTTATAAGATTATCCCTAATAACTTAAATTTACTTAATAATATTGGTATAGTTTATATGACTGTGGATGAAAAAGTAAAGGCAAAAGAAACTTTTGAACAGGTATTAAGTATTGATCCAGTAAATCAAGTTGCAACAGAGATTATCTTAAAACTTAAATAATAATTTTATGGTTAAAACAATAAAGAAACATACACTTACAATAATAATATTTCTGATAATTTTAAATATTGCTATATTTTTTAGATTAAATTTACCTGAAAAAGAGGTGGTAGGTTCAGATTTTGATGCAATCTATACTGAAACTCAAAAAATGCTTAAAGGAGAGTCCATTTATAGTCGTATTTTGACAGGGAGTTTAACAGATCAATTTGCAGGAGGTTATGGAAAGTACCCAGTTTTATTTCCTTCAGTTTATTATGGTATGGCTGTTTTTTCAGGGTTTGGGAAAATTGACGTAGGATTATTATTTAAATGGCTTCAGATTGTTATATTATTTTCTGACTTTATTACCTCATTTATTATATTTAAAGTATTAAATAAAAGTACAGGCAGTATAGTTGCTTTTGTAGGTGTAATATTTTGGTTATTTAATAGATGGGCAAGTAATGGTTACTTTGGGGGAGCATTTGACCCGATAGCTTTTATGTTTTTAGCAATTTCAACCTATAACTTTAAAAAACTACCAGTTATATCTGCAATTTTTTTGGCAATTTCCATTTTGGTAAAACACTTTGGTTTATTTGTTTTACCACTTTATACAATTATATGGTTTAGAGAATATGGAATTGGTAGGGCAATAAAATATGCAAGCATTGTTGTAGCACCATTGTTTATTATAAGTATTCCTTCTTTAGTTAGAGATTATAAAGGTTTTTTTTACTCTATAATGTTTAACTTTACAAGAAAACAAGATGAAGATTTCTTTTTGCCATTTATGGATCAAATTTCATATCAAGCTTATCAACAAAAGAATTTATCTATCAGGTTCTTAACTTTAATGATAAATAGAGTATATTTTTTAGGAAGTTATTTTTTGATCTTACTTGTTCCATTTTATAAAAAAATAAGTGCTTATCAAGTAATATTGCTTGTCTTTGCGTGGTTTTTTCTATTTCATAGTAAGGCATTTGCACAATATAATATATGGCTAGTTGGGGCTATAATCTTAAGTTTCGCGGAAACTTTTAAAGAGATTAAAAATGTTTAAAACGCTTTCAATAAATAAAACCATTACTGTTCTTTTATTATTATTCATCTTTTTTTACTTTTACAAATTAAATATTAACCCACTTTATCGTGATGAGCTTGCAAATGGTTTAGATGCTTATACTCTTGGGATAAATGGCACGAATATTTATGGTGAAAAGTATCCATTTTTATTTAACTTACATGGTACTGATTTATTAGAGCCAATGTTTAAGTATATGTTAATCCCTTTTATTAATGTTTTTGGAAGAACTGCAAATGGTGTGAGAATGTTAAGTGTTACAATTGCAACTTTTACAATATTATTAACAGGGCTTTTAAGCTTTGAATTATTCAAAAAGAAAAAAATTGCGATAATTAGCATGCTATTTTTAGCAGTTAGTCCATGGCATTTTGTGTTTAGTAGACTAGGGTTTAGGGCAATTTTAGTGCCATTTTTATTTACATTAGCTACATATTTATTTTTTAAAGCGAAAGACAAACCTGTATTTTCCCCTCTTTCTTGTTTAGTTTTTGGACTTACAACATGGAGTTATGCAGTGACAAGACTAACTTTACCTTTATTTATAATTCTGTTAATTATTATTTTTTTTAAACAGATTATTAAGATTAATAAGTTTGATTTGTTTGCAGGAATATTAATTTTGATTCTAACTGTTTTTCCAATTTTTATGATTACGATTAGTAATAGAACTTTTAATTCAAGGACAGAAAAGGTGACTATACTTAATAGTGATAAAGCAACAGAAACTATAAGTAAGAATATTAAGTCTTATTTTAATTACAGGTATGTTTTTTTTGATGGAGATGCTAATGAGCGCCATTCTATATTAGGGGTAGGACTTGAAAACCCTATTACTATTATATTTTTTCTCATAGCTATTTTTTTATCTTTTAAGAATAAAACAAATAGGAAGATTATATCGTTTTTGTTAGGGTGGATGCTTATAGGATTATTTCCAGGATTTGTTACAGAGCCTAACCATTCGCTACGAACAATTGGGGTATTACCATCAATCCAAATTTTAGCAGGATTTGGAGTTTATCAATTTGTAAAAAGTATCAATAAATATCAAGATTTAATTTTTAAATCAATTATAGGTCTATCTGCTTTGTATGGGATTTACTTTATATTTATGTATTTTGGCCCTAATGTAAAGTATGCATCTAAAATGTTTGTTGCAGGTTTAGATGAGGTTGTAATTTATGCAAATACAAATTACCCCGAAGAAAAAATTGTTTATGGTGCAACAATAAGACACCCTTATGCTTATCAGCTTTTTTATGGACAAAGTTATACTGATACAGATATTCCATATATAAAAGAATTTGTTACTAGACAATGTAATGTAGGCACAGGATTAAAAAGTTGTTATAAGCATGAAGAGTTTAGAGATAGAGATTATGTGTATATTGAAAAAGCTAATAGTCTAGAGGGATTAGATGAATTAGGAAATGTTGTTTTTGTTTCTAAAGTGTTAAATGGAGAAGATTTATATGCAGTTATTAAATAATTATTTAAATAAAATTAGTAAACCTTTGGTATTAATTGTTTTATTGGCTTTGTCCATAAGGTTAGTTGGAGTTAATTATGGTTTACCAAATGACAACTTTCATTCAGACGAACCAAAGATGGTATTATCTTCTACTCATGTTGCAGTAAATTTTACTAATAATAAGACTTTTTCTAATCTAGAACAACCACAGTATAAATATCCACACGGCGTTATGAACACATTTTCTACTGTTTTTATTGGTATTTATTATTTAACTAGAATAGTTGATAAAGTAATGCATATTACTCCAATTATTTTTTCAACCTTTGATAATTCTACATTCACTTTATTTGCAAGAGTAATAGTTGCAGTAATGGGGAGCTTATTAGTTTGGATTGTATATTTAATTGGCAAAGAGCTAAAACTTAGTAAATATTTATCGTTAATGTGGGCTTTACTTATAACAGTGAGTTTTGGATTATCTGTTCACTCAAAGTATGCTACAAGAAATATTGTTTCAATACTTTATGCCTATATTTCCTTACTTTTTTTAATTAAATTTTTAAATGAGAAAAAGATAAAATATTTAATATTTGGAAGCTTTATGGTAGGAGTTTCGATTGTTTCTAGTATTGAAAGAGCTTTTTTTGCAGTGCCAATATTTATTATTATTTTACTTGTTGCAAAAACAGACTTGTTAAAAATTATAAAACTTGGGTTGATTTCTGCGTTTTTCATTTTTTTAGGAATGTTTATTGCTTCTCCATTTATATTCTTGAATTTTGATAGATTTTTAGAGAATGGTTTAGTAGGACAATCAGATACGCAGGAATATGGACAAATTGAAAGGACTGCAACAAACTTTGGGTATATGCTTTGGAATAATAATAAGGTAGATTTTGATAATAAAGTTCCAAACTCTATAGCAGGTATTGTAATTCCACTCGTTTTTGTTTTATCCATATTAGGTATTCTTTATAAGCTTTTATTTAAACGGGATAAATACGATTTAATTTTGCTTGGAATCTTGGTTAGTCAACTTATTGTTTTTGGGCAGTACAGATCACAGATGATAAGGTGGTATATAGCTTTAATTCCAATTTTTTTATATTATTTTACATACTTTACTCTTAATACAAATTTTACAAAATATAAAAAGGGATTAACAGTAATGTTTTTTATTGGAGTATCGTTAAATTTATTTTATTCAGTTGAATATTCATACTCTAAAACTTTAAAAGATACTAGGGTTATTGCAAAAGAATGGTTGAATAAAAATCTAGATAAATCTAGTATGCTCTTTGGAACATATTGGAGTAGTGCAGGTGATTTTAACAAAAAAGGGATTCCATTTTATTATTATGAACAAAGGCATAACATGCAAAGTACTATTGCCCCTGATCCAAAATTGTTTTTTTGTTCAATAAATTTAGAGGCAAAAAGTTACGTAGTAGTTTCAAGTTATGTAACAACAATATATAACTACCCAGAAACAAAAAACTATTATAAAATCCATACAAGGTCATTTTTAGATTTTTATGATTATATTGATAAAAACTTTAAATTAATAAAGACTATTAATGGCGATGAATTATTTAATAACCCTGGTCCAACACTAAAGGTTTACGAGATAGTAGGTAATCAATTACAATGTAAAGGTGAAGAACAATAAAACAAAGCTTAGATTAGTTTTTTTCTTGAAATATATTTTACCCTTAACTTTAATCTTAATTGTTTATGTTTGGTTTAGGTTAAACTTACCAGATAAGTCTTACTATGGTTCAGATTTTCAAAATTATTATAATGAATCGGTAAAGCTATTAAATGGAGACTCAATTTATTCAAGAATTTTAACAGAGAGTATTACAATTCAATCTGAAGATCCAACAGCTAAATATGCTACTGCATTTCCTATTGTTTATATTGTAATTGGGCTAGTTTCTATGGTATTGAAGTATTCGGGAACACAGATGTATATGTTATTACATAATTCAATTTTAGTAGTTGATTTTATTACAGGGATTGTAATTTTTTTATACACAAAAAAAAGAACAAATCTTATAATTGCATATTTTTCAATTGTTTTTTGGTTATTTAATAGATGGACGTCAAGGGCGTATGTAAAAACGGTAATAGACCCTATTCCTTTAATGTTTTTAATTCTCTCGCTTTATTATTTTGAAACAAAGAAAAAACTATCAGCAGGATTTTTAGCTTTATCAATATTGCTTAAACATTTTGGGTTGTTTTTATTACCATTTTATTTTGTGGCTTGGTATAAAAAGAGGAATTATAAAGAGTTAATTATACTTTTATCTCTTGCAATATTGCCTCTTATTGTTACCTCTTTCCCCTTTGTTGTGAAAGATTATAAGGGGTTTATATTTTCAGTTGGGTTTAACCTAACAAGGCAACAAGATCCTGATTTCCATTTACCATTTTTAGATCAGATTTATTATCAGTCTTATCAGGTTACATCTATGGCTAGTAAATTAATGACCATTATGATGGGTAAGTTATACTTTTTTGGAACTTATATGTTGCTTTTAGCTGCGTTTATTTATTCTAAAAGGTCATTAACAAGAGCTGTAGGTTTAGTATTTATATGGTTTTCATAGTGTTTATTTAGCTCAGTATAATATATGGATGGTAGGGGCAATTTTATTAAATACTGATGTATTTTTAAGCAAGTTCTCGATTAAACTCGAACAGTAATTCCCTATTCTTCGAGCCCGCCAACGGCGGGTAAACTTTGTCGAGAAGTGAGCAAGATTTATTTCTGTTGGTTTTACAATTAACTCAATC
>Ga0335396_10005022_pt1 | contig 13925 bp, 13 predicted proteins | sample FRY02_FD_205743 | JGI IMG/M metagenome (GOLD analysis project Ga0335396, IMG submission 205743) | Freshwater microbial communities from Lake Fryxell liftoff mats and glacier meltwater in Antarctica - FRY-02 (spades assembly) (version 2) | ecosystem: Environmental > Aquatic > Freshwater > Ice >... | reverse complement strand
AAATAAAACATGGTGAAGGATTGGTAACGGCTAGACCTTTTAGATCTCCGCATCATACTATTTCGGATGTAGCACTGGTTGGCGGTGGTGGTATTCCTCAACCAGGTGAAATTTCTTTGGCTCACAACGGAGTTTTGTTTTTAGATGAATTGCCTGAATTTAAACGAACGGTACTAGAGGTGATGCGTCAACCTTTAGAGGACCGTACAGTTACCATTTCAAGGGCAAGATTTTCTGTGGACTTTCCAGCGGGTTTTATGTTGATAGCAGCAATGAATCCCTGTCCATGCGGCTATTATAATCATCCTATGCGAGAATGTGTTTGTGGACCCGGAACAGTGCAAAAATATCTCAACAAAGTTTCAGGTCCACTGTTGGATCGCATCGATTTGCATGTGGAGGTAACGCCAGTAGATTACGAGCAATTGAGCAATGACAGGCCGGGAGAGAAAAGTGAAATTATACGTTCACGGGTTATTGCGGCGAGAGAAATTCAGCGCGAACGATTTAAATTGAGGGACGATCTGCATTCGAATGCGCAAATGGGTTCTCGTGAAATTAAAACCTATTGCCAACTTCCAGATAGCGCTAAACAGATTTTGAAAAGAGCCATGGAGAGTTTGTCATTATCTGCAAGAGCCTACGATCGTATTATTAAAGTTTCGAGAACCATTGCTGATTTAGATGGATCATCAGATGTGCGAACGGAACATATTGCGGAGTCCATTCAGTACAGGAGTTTGGATAGAGAGAATTGGGGGAGGTGATGATTGGCGAAACTGCTTTAGCATTAACGCCTATTTAAGCCCTGAAAGGGCGAGAAATTATAGGGATGTGCCCAGTCCATCTACTCAAAACACTAAACCAACCTAGCCTTGAAAGGGCGAAATAGCATAAGTATGTACCCAGCCCATCTCCTCAAAACACTAAACCAACCTAGCCCTGAAAGAGCGAAAAACCCTAATGATTTACCCAGCCCATCTACTCAAAACACTAAACCAACCTAGCCCTGAAAGAGCGAAAAACCCTAAGTATGTACCCAGCCCATCTACTCAAAACACTAAACCAACCTAGCCCTGAAAGAGCGAAATATCCTAAGTATGTACCCAGTCCATCTACTCAAAACACTAAACCAACCTAGCCTTGAAAGAGCGAAATAGCATAAGTATGTACCCAGCCCATCTACTCAAAACACTAAACCGACCTAGCCTTGAAAGAGCGAAATATCCTAAGTATGTACCCAGTCCATCTACTCAATACACTAAACCGACCTAGCCTTGAAAGAGCGAAATAGCATAAGTATGTACCCAGCCCATCTCCTCAAAACACTAAACCAACCTAGCCCTGAAAGGGCGAAATATCATAAGGATGGGCAAAGCCCATCTCAAGAAAATATCTAACCCATGGCACAATCACTAACCCTAAACTACATCCACATTGTATTCAGTACAAAGCACAGGCAAGCGCTCATAAAGCCGAGTATCGAAGAAGAATTACACTCGTACTTAGGTGGAATTTGTAAAAAACTCGATTGTTATCCCGTAAAAATTGGAGGCTATACAGACCACATCCATATTTTATGTAAACTCCATAAAAACATCTCTCTAATGAAGTTAGTTGCGGAAGTGAAAACTCATTCTTCCAAATGGGTGAAATCAAAAGGAGAAGAATACAAAAATTTTTATTGGCAAGGTGGATATGGAGCCTTTTCTGTTGGAGCGAATCGAATCGAAAATTTAATTGCCTATATCGCTAATCAGCATGATCATCATGGAAGAAAGACTTTTCAGGATGAATTCAGAAATGAGCTAGAAAAAAACAATATAGTATATGATGAGCGGTATGTATGGGATTAGGAATAGTCCTATTAACCCGTGCTAGGGATGACGCCCTTTCAGGGCTGGAGGGGCCGGGCTACATAGGGGATAGGGGCATAGGGGCTAGGGGTATTGGGGCTAGGGGTATTGGGGATACATATAGGGTTCTTATGCACTGGACTAACTCGCCGCATAGGCCTTACGGCCTTTGTTAGGGTGACGCCCTTTCAGGACTGGAGGGACATAGGCCTTACGGCCTTTGGCAGGATGACGCCCTTTCAGGGCTGGAGGGGCATAGGCCTTACGGCCTTTGGTAGGGTGACGTCCTTTCAGGGCTGGAGGGACATAGGCCTTACGGCCTTTGGCAGGATGACGCCCTTTCAGGGCTGGAGGTGCATAGGCCTTACGGCCTTTGGCAGGGTGACGTCCTTTCAGGGCTGGAGGTGCCGGGCTACATAGGGGATAGGGGCATAGGTAGGGGTATTGGGGATACATATAGGGTTCTCATGCACTGGACTAACTCGCCGCATAGGCCTTACGGCCTGTGCTGAGGATGACGCCCTTTCAGGGCTGGAGGGGCATAGGCCTTACGGCCTTTGGTAGGGTCTGGAGGGGCATAGGCCTTACGGCCTTTGGTAGGGTGACGTCATTTCAGGGCTGGAGGGGCATAGGCCTTACGGCCTTTGGTAGGGTGACGTCATTTCAGGGCTGGAGCTGGGTTTAGGTTCATCAACGCATCACAATTCGCATGGTATTGCGACTTCTTTGCTCTAAGAATATTTCTCTACCTATAATTAATTTTTGAACTATCGGGTCAGTATAATGTCTAATGGTAAGCAAACTCAATCCTGTATTGTATTTTATAACGTATTTTTTTTGAATTTCTTCTCTGAATAAATTAAATTTTCGTTCCTCTTCATCAATGCAAAATGAAAAACTAATGGCTGAATTCTGCATAACATTAATCTTGATACCATGCTTAGCCAATGCTTCAAAAATTTCGCTCAGATGTTCTTCAACAATAAATGAAAAATCACGCGTGCTTAGAGAAACTAGGTATTGATTGTGTTTAATAATGAAAGAAGGGATTTCTTCGTCGCTACTCTCATCTTCTTGAATAGTACTGCCCGATTCTTCCGGATGGAGGAATGATTTTACGTAGAGTGGAATGCCTTTGTTTTGAAGGGGTTGTATTGTTTTAGGATGAATTACAGAAGCTCCGTAATAGCTCAATTCAATGGCTTCCAAATAGGAAATACGCTCAAGTTTTACAGCTTCCGGAAAGTGGCGCGGATCTGCATTTAACATTCCGGGAACATCTTTCCAAATAGTGACACTTTCTGCATTGTGCAAATACGCAAGAACAGCAGCGCTGTAATCTGAGCCTTCTCTGCCTAATGTAGTAGTATTCAGGTTTTCATCCTGACCAATAAATCCCTGTGTGATTACAACTGAATTTAAAGAACTCAAATCCGATAACTCCTTGGAAACAGTTGCGCTCTTTTCCCAGTTTACTGTAGCTGATCGAAAACGGGAATTCGTTTTTATGCTGTTTCTTACATCATGAAAAGTAATAAGTTTTCCTTGACATTCAGCGGCAGAGCTCACAATGGAAGTGGAAAAGTACTCGCCAAAAGACACTATTTGGTCATAATGTTTGTCGTATTCAAATTCGGGTTTTTGACTCAGAATTGCTCGTAATTGATCAAAATAAAAAGTATATAAATGTCTGTTAATATTATCAGGTAATAAGAAATCTAATTGATCAAGAATTTCAATGTGATATTCGTTCAATTGCTGTAGTTCTGAATCGAAGTTTTTGCCTTCAAGCCATTTGTTTAGTACTATTTCAATTGCATTGGTAGTTTTACCCATAGCGGATATTACAACAATGAGCCTTTCAGATTTAAAGTGATTGAGAATGGCAAGAACATTCATTACTGCTTCTGCATTCTTTACTGATGCTCCACCAAATTTGAATATCTTCATATATTTTGAAAATAATTTTGAATCTGATTATATGCAAGTTTCCCGTTGAGCCATTCCGGATCTAATGAAGCACCAAGTTTTTGGTAGAATTTAATGGCAGGTTCATTCCAGTCGAGCACTTGCCATTCCAATCTTCGTGCATTAGTGTCTTTAGCCACTTTTACAACCTCATCAAATAAGAGTTTCCCAATACCATGCTGCCTTTCATCCTCTTTTACAACCAAATCTTCTAGGAATACACATCGCCCTTTCCATGTTGAATATTTGTGGTAATACACTGCAATACCAATTATTTCGTTTTCACGAGAAGCAACAAAGAGGCCAAAAGCAGTATTGTTCCCAAATCCATCATTCAGCAATTCAGACTCGGTAACTTCCACTTCGTTTTTAGCCCGCTCATATTCAGCCAATTCTTTAATGAGCGCTAGAGTGCCGGGAATGTCTTCTTTCCTTCCTTTTCGAATTTCAAATAGCGCCATTTTTAATTACTCATTAAATATGTTTACATGTTGCGATAATATTCAAAGGCCTAATTCTGTCTTAATCTGTTCAATTCTTGATACCACTGCGCTTTTGGCATTTTCAATTTCAGCAAATGATTTAATAGGGGTAGGCAAGCTGAAGTAGAACTTTATTTTGGGTTCTGTACCGGATGGTCGAGCAGTAATTTTTCCGCCATCTTCAAGATGAAATTGTAATACATTGGATTTTGCACTATGCAAATCTTCTGATTGTCCTGTAATCAAGTTCGTTTTCTTGCCGGATTTCACATCACTCACTGTTTTAACTGCTACTCCTCCCAATGATTTAGGTGGATTGTTGCGAAGTTTTTCCATCATCGCATCGATTTCAACTTTACCTGTTCTTCCTTCTCTTTTTACAGAAATCAAAACATCTTCATAATAGCCGAATTTAACAAATATTTCGTTGAGTAAATCATCGAGACTAAGTCCTTTGTTAGCTGCCCATGCGGCTGCTTCAGCCAAGAGACAACAGGCTGAAATTCCGTCTTTATCTCTCACGAAATTCCCGAGCATATAACCATAACTTTCTTCCCCGCCTAATACATATTCCTCCGTTTTTTCGTGAGTTCTAATCAACTCTGCAATGTTTTTGAAACCAGTGAGCGTTTCATAATATTTCATTCCAAAACCTTCGCAAATGCGATTAATCAGATCCGTGGTAACTATAGTTTTAACTACGAATTGATTCGGTTTTAAAAGTCCCTTTTCCTTGTAAACACTGAGATAGTAATACACCAAAAGAGCAAAAGTTTCATTACCATTAAACAGTCGGAAGCTCTCTCCTTTTCGCTCAGCAATTCCAACACGATCGCAATCCGGATCCGTTGCCATAACTAGATTACAATTGTTTTCAAATGCTTGGTTAATAGCCAACTCCAATGCTTCTCTTTCTTCAGGATTCGGTGAAGCAGAAGTGCTAAAATTACCGTCAGGAATATTTTGCGGACTTACTAAATGTACATTTTTAAATCCAAATCGTTCGAATGCTCTTGGAACCATCGTAATTCCTGTACCATGCAATGCGGTGTAGGCAATTCGAATATTTTGTTTCACGCTCTGGGGGATATCACTTAAGGAAAGCGTTTCCAATGCATCTAAATAAGCATCTTCTATTTCTTGACCAATGTAATGCAAGCAACTTTCCCAGTCTTCTGAGTATTTTATTTGTTCAGGACTTGAAATTTTTCGCACCTCATCAATAATACCTTTGTCATGTGGCGCCACTATTTGAGATCCATCGTTCCAATAAACCTTGTATCCGTTGTATTCTTTTGGATTGTGAGATGCAGTAACTACAATTCCTGAATCACATTTCAAATATCGAATGGCAAATGAAAGTAGAGGAGTTGGTCTCAATTCCTTGAACATGTATACTTGCGCGCCACTAGAAGCCAGAACTTTTGCGGCTTCTAATGCAAAATTGGAAGAATTATTTCTTGAGTCGAAGGCTATTGCGAACTTCGATTTGTTGCCCGTGAAACCGTTCACATAATTTACAAGGCCTTGTGTAGCCATTGCAACCGTGTATCGGTTCATGCGATTTGGACCAGTTCCCATGATACCTCGGAGTCCGCCAGTTCCAAATTCTAAATCGGTATAAAATGCTTCAGTAAATTCGGCAGGGTTTTCTTTGATTAATCGCTCAACCTCATTTCTGGTTGCTTCATCATAGGCTGGGCTCAACCAGGCTTTAGCTCGTTCTAGTATGCTTGTTTCAATAGACATAATTGCAAATATATAGGTTGCAGAAATTTAAGAATTGATCTGTTCAGAATTGAATTCGTATTGCTGATTCTGAAAGAATGATTGCAGTCCATCTTTCCAGGATCGTTGTTTAATGCCGGTTTCAGTGAAGAATTTGCTGGCATTAAGTTTAGAATATAAAGGTCTTATTGCCTTTGCACCGTAGTCTTGGGTGCTAATAGGTTGCGCAATGCATGAGGTATTGGAAAAGGAAAATATTTCATTGGCAAAATCCATCCAAGAACACTCTTCTGAAAGTGAATAGTGATAGATTCCTTTCAGATCAATTCCTCTTTTAATTGAACTCAGGATGTCTTCGGCCAAGAACAAAGCATAAGTAGGAGAGGAAACCTGATCATTTACAACCTGGATGTTTTCTTGTTCTATGCCAATTTTCAGCATGGTATTGACAAAATTTTTCCCTTGGTTAAAATACAACCAAGACACACGTATAATAATTGATTCTGGTGCAATTGCAACAATCACTTTGTCAGATTCAGATTTGGAAATACCATAGAAATTGAGAGGTTGAGTTGGATCTGTTTCTAGATATTCTCTATCTGATTTTCCGTCAAACACGTAATCGGTAGAAAAATGAATCAGTTTTATGCCTTTTTTGTGACAGATTTGAGCTAATTGTGAAGGTGCAAGAGTATTGATTTCGCTAACTATTCTCCATTCATCCTCGGCTTTATCCACAGCAGTGTATGCGGCAGTATTGATTAGAAAATCCGGTTTGAATTCTTCTAGGATTTTCTCGGAAATTTTTAGATCAAGAATATCCCAGTCTTCTTTTGCAAAACACTTGAATATAAACTGTTCATCTTTTTTAAGAAGAAATTGGAAGGCCTTGGCGAGTTGTCCATTTCCTCCGGTAATCGCTATGCGCTTTACTTTCATTTGATTGTAAAACTAATCATTTCCTCAAGAATTGCAGAGTTCTTCAGATAGTTGATCATAGATTTTGATCTATGGTAATTCTTACAAAAGGTTAATAATGAGGACTATGTCTTCTGTTTTCGTACTTTTGCAATTCAGCTTGGCATGGAGATTGCTTTGGCAGGCTAAAATCCAATCGTATGAGAGTTCAAGGTGTATATGTGTTGTTGGCGTTGTTGCTCGGTTTATTCACCGTGGATGCTAGCGCACAAAACAATAATCCCCGCCGTCAGAATAACAGAGGACCATCATTGAGTCTGGGTTTTCAAATTGTTCAGCCCAATGGCGATTTCAAGAATTACTATAATGGAAATCCGGTAGGAATTGGAGGCGCTTTTTTGTTGAATGGTGGCCGTTCTCCATTTGCATTTGGAATAGGTTATAGCTGGCAATCCATGGGTAAAGCAGATGAAAGTATTAGAATCAGAGAAGGAGAGAATATTAATGGTGATCCAGTTTACGGTAGTGGACAAATGGCTGTAAGCAGCAGTATACATTCTTATCACACCATGGCTCGTTTCAATCCATTAGCAGGAAAAGTTCAACCTTACGTTGATGCCATTGCAGGATTTAAGTCATTTACTACTAAAACTACTATAACCGCAGATAATGGTGGTTATTCTGAGGTGGTTTCTGAAGATCGGGCAGCCCGAGATGTTGCGGTAAGTTACGGTTGGGCCGCTGGTTTAAAGCTGGAAGTAGTAAGTGGAATAATGGTTGAAGCAAGGGTAGAAGGTTTGATAGGCGGACAAACCACTTTTATTGACCCTGAAAGTATATTGATAGACAAGGAGGGTAATATGGATTTTGACAATATCGAGAGCAAAACCAATTCTACCGTTTTTCAACTCGGAATTAGTTTTGAGTTCTAATTTATCACTTTGAGCGGATGGCGTCAACCGGATTGAGTTTTGACGCTACTGAAGCTGGCACGATTCCCGAAATCACCCCAATAATCACGGAAATTGCCATACCCCAAACAAGGTTACTGAAATAGAGCCCAACAGTAAAGCTGTCTTGGACATTATTTACAATAAGCGAAATTATTGCAATTAAAAGGAGTCCTGCGGCGCCCCCAAAAATGCAAAGTGCTACAGATTCAAAAAGGAATTCGAGAAGAATAAAACTGTTTCTTGCTCCTAAAGCTTTTTGAATGCCAATAATATTGGTGCGTTCTTTTACTGAAACAAACATGATGTTTGCAATACTAAAGCCCCCAACCAGAATGGCAAAAATTCCGATGATGAATCCAACGATATTTACAGTGCCGAATACGCTGTCAATCACCGAAGAGATCATACTTGATTCGTTTACTGCAAAATCATTTTCTTCCGTTGGACGTATGCTTCTGATTGATCTGAGATTAGAAATGATTTCATCTTTTAATTCTTGATTGCTCACACCGTCACGGGCTTTTATTGAAATATTAGCATCGAGATTTTTAACGTCAATAACTCTAGCGGCAAAACCATAAGGCACTAACACAACCGCGTCAAATCCATTGCCAAGTAAGGAGCTTCCTTCTTTTTTGAATGTGCCAATGACTTGACATTTTTTGCCTCCCGTTTTTATGGATTTGCCGATGGCATTTCCAGATGGAAACAATAGGTCGGCAATATCAGCGCCTATAATGCACACATTCCTGCCGGCTTCTGCTTCAATAGGTGTAAAATAACGTCCCTGCGCTATGTTTAGTTTAATTACTTTGTTGTACTCAAACGTGACAGCTGTAATAAAGGCGTTTCCGAAACTATTATTAAGATATTCCGCGTTTTTAGCGCCAACAATTTGCATGCTCATAGCCTCTGCACCTTGCAAATTGTTGCGCAATTCCTCCATATTTTTAATGGTAGGTTGAGGGCGTTGAAAATACTTCCACCACTCGTATTCTTTGCCGTCTTCTGGTCCCCAAGGCCATTTTTGCACAAAAAGCACATCATCGCCAAGCATAGAAAAGCTGTCTTTGAGCCCTGATTCCATGGTGTCAACCAGCGTAAAAACAGTGATAATCGAAAAAATACCCACGGTAACACCCAGCAAAGACAATACAGTTCTCAGTTTATTGACAACAATGGCATGCCAAGCGAAGAGAAAGCTTTCTCTGATTAAGCGTAGATAAATCCTCATGAATTGCAAATTTACAAAAGCTCAGCGGGTTATTTTATTAACAAGTGCTCAAATGATTCAGTAATTCGGCGGGGGAGCTGTTATCTATTGTTAAATTTGCAGGCGAATCGCAGTGGGATGATAGGAGAAAAGCAAATCCGGAGTGCTCTGATATCGGTTTATGATAAGACCGGTTTAGATGCTTTGGCGCGCACTCTTGACGAATTGGGAGTAACTATTTACTCCACCGGCGGCACACAATCTTATCTTGAATCGCTCGGAATAGCTGTAGAAGCAGTTGAAGATCTTACCGGTTACCCATCAATTCTGGGAGGAAGAGTAAAAACTTTACATCCCAAAGTGTTTGGTGGAATTTTGGGGCGCAGAGAATTGCAGGAAGATATAGCCCAGCTAGAAACATTTGGAATACCGGAAATTGATTTGGTGGTGGTTGATCTTTATCCTTTTGAGGCAACGTTGGCTTCTGGAGCCTCGCACGATGAGGTAATTGAAAAGATCGATATTGGTGGAATTAGTTTGATTAGAGCAGCAGCAAAAAATTATCAAAACGTTGTAATAATTCCTTCAAAGGCTCAGTATTCTGTGCTTTCGGAGATTTTGCACAATGCGGGTAAAAGCAGTTTAGAGCAGCGGAAATCTCTTTCGAGTTCTGCATTTATGGTTTCATCACATTACGACTCACAGATATTTGCATATTTTGATGATGGAGCGGGAACTGCCTTCAGAGCTTCATTTGAGCCGGTGCGAACGTTGAGATACGGTGAAAACCCTCATCAGAAAGGGTGGTATTTTGGTGATCTCAATGCGATTTTAAAGCAGGTTCATGGAAAAGAGATTTCTTTCAATAATCTTCTAGATGTAGATGCGGCAGTAAGGTTGATGGAAGAGTTCAAAAACTCAGCGCCAACTTTTGCTATTTTGAAGCATACAAATGCATGCGGATTGGCGAGCAGAAACAGTCTGCCTCTTGCATTTGAAGCGGCTTTGGCTGCTGATCCGGTTTCAGCTTTTGGAGGAGTTTTGATTGCGAACCGTGATATTGATCCTGGAACCGCCAATGCCATCAATGAATTATTTTGTGAAGTGGTTATTGCTCCAGGGTATCATCCGGATGCATTGTCTATATTGAGTTCCAAGAAGAACAGGGTTCTGATGGTGAGAAAAGAAATTGATCTACCAACAAGAACTTTTCGATCGGCATTGAATGGTGTTTTGGTTCAGGAGCAGGATAAAAGCATGGAGATTTCATCTCAATGGGACTTAGCGACGGAGAGTGCAGCTTCAGAAAATGAACAAAAAGATTTGGAATTTGCGTTAAAGCTTGCAAAACATACGAAGTCGAACACGATTGTTTTGGCTAAAAATCAGCAACTTTGCGCTAGCGGAACTGGACAAACATCCAGAGTTGATGCTTTAAAGCAGGCTATTGAAAAAGCCAAAGCATTTAATTTTGATTTGAATGGCGCTGTGATGGCTTCTGATGCGTTTTTTCCGTTTCCGGATTGTGTTGAAATTGCTTTTAACGCAGGCATCAAGGCGGTAGTGCAGCCGGGTGGTTCTATGAGAGATCAGGAATCAACGGATTTTTGTAATAGCAAAGAGATGGCGATGTACCTTAGTGGGGTTCGACATTTTAGACATTGACAAAGATTGTTATTTGCTGTAAAAGCGAAGGATATATTTGTAACTTCTCCGCAATTCCGGTTGGAGGTAAAATGAATCGGAAACAGTTTTAAACTATTTTAGAAAAGCGCAACAGGCGAGGGACACATGGGTTTGTTCAATTTTTTTACACAGGAGATAGCTATTGACCTGGGAACGGCCAACACGCTGATTATTTACAATGGTAAGGTGGTTGTTGATGAACCGTCAATAATTGCCCGTGATCGAACTACCAATAAAACGGTTGCTATCGGCAGGCAAGCTCAGCAAATGCATGGTAAAACCCATGAAAATATAAAAACGATCAGGCCATTAAAGGATGGTGTGATAGCAGATTTTCATGCGGCAGAGGATATGATTAAAGGAATGATCAAAATGATCAATAAAGGAAGAACCTGGATGGCTCCTTCACTTAGAATGGTTATTTGTATTCCTTCCGGCATCACCGAAGTTGAAAAACGTGCAGTTAAGGATTCTGCTGAACATGCAGGTGCCAAAGAGGTATATCTCATTCACGAGCCAATGGCTGCTGCAATCGGTATCGGTATTGATGTGGAAGAACCAATGGGAAATATGATTATCGATATTGGTGGCGGCACATCTGAAATTGCGGTTATTGCGCTCGGAGGAATTGTAACCGACAAAAATATTCGTGTCGCTGGAGATGAATTTACCAATGATATTGAAGAATACATGCGTCGTCAGCACAATATCCTGATTGGTGAGCGAACTGCAGAACAAATAAAAATTGAAGTAGGATCGGCTCTGCCTGAACTTGATGATCCACCGGCAGATTATGCAGTGCGTGGAAGAGACCTTATGACCGGTATTCCAAAAGAAATTACCGTAACCTACTCGGAAATTGCACACGCTTTGGATAAATCGATCTCCAAAATTGAAGAAGCGATTTTGAACTGTCTGGAAAATACACCACCGGAATTATCGGCTGATATTTTCAAAACCGGAATTTATTTGGCCGGTGGCGGTGCAATGTTGAGAGGTCTCGACAAGCGTATATCAATGAAAACCAAGCTTCCTGTTCATATCGCTGATGACCCACTTCGTGCGGTTGCCAGAGGTACCGGTATTGCTTTGAAGAATATTGAGAAGTTCCAGTTCCTTATCCGCGACTAATGCGGAAGGATTAACCATCTTTAAATAGCAGGCATGCGGAACCTGTTTCAACTTATATACAGGCATCATGTACTTTTGGTATTCCTGCTATTGCTTGTAGGCTGTTTTATTCTTACTAGTTCTCATAACCGTCATCATCGGGCTGTTGCACTTGGTTCTGCCAATCGTTTAATCGGTTCGCTTCAAGAGCAAAGATCGGAGTTCAGAGAGTATGTCAATCTCAGAGAAGTAAACGAGCAACTTGCCAGAGCTAATACTGGATTGAGAAATGATAAACCAGACAATTTTGTGGGTCTCAATGATCGATTTGCCATGGTTGATGATACCCTCGCACGCCGGAAATATCGGTTTATGACTTCCAAAGTGATCAATAACAGTGTTCACCGACAAAAGAACTTCATTACCCTAGATAAAGGTTCAAGACATGGCGTTAAACCTGACATGGGAGTGATGTTCAATGGAAGTGTAGTTGGTATTGTAAAAGAAGTTTCAGAACATTATTCTGTTGTGATTCCCATTTTGAACAATACCTTCAAAGCCAGTGTCAGGATTAAAAACTCTGGGGAATTCGGACTTGTTAGATGGGATGGAAGAGATGAGTACGTTGGTTCGGTGGATGATATTCCAAAGCACGTGCCGGTGCGAGATGGGGATACCATTGTAACAACGGGCTTCAGCACGTATTTTCCTCCTGATATTATGGTAGGAACTGTAAAATCGCATGAAATAAGAGAAGGGGATAACTTTTATACCATCGATATCATTTTAACGACGCCATTCAGGAAATTGCAATACGTTGATATTGTAGAAAATTTACTGAAGGATGAGCAAGAACAACTTGAAAATCAAGTAATTAATAGTGGGAACTAGTATTTTAACCAATATAGTAAGGTTTGTTTTTCTGCTGCTGTTACAGGGCTTAATAGTTAATCGTTTGGACCTGTTTAATGGGCAGTTATTGCCACAGGTTTATTTGTTTGCCCTGTTAATGCTTCCTATTGAAACTCCTCGACTACTTACGCTTATTATAGCGCTGGCAGTTGGACTACTATCAGATATGTTTACTGGCACTCCAGGAGTTCAAGCCTCTGCATGTTTGGTGATGGCCTATCTTCAGCCCTTGCACCAACGATTGGTGGCGCCGCGTGATGGTTATGATTTCGGAAGGAGACCTACCATTAAAAGTTTGGGATTGTTTTGGTATCTCAGCTATGCAATTCCTTTGATTCTGGTGCATCATTTCGTGATGTTTTTCATGGAAGTTTTCCGATTTGACTCTTTCCTTGTTACTTTCGGAAGAGTTTTATTCAGCGCTGCCGGCACATTAGTTCTACTTGTGATTGGACAGTATTTTTTGTTTTCTTCTAAACCTAAAGACCGATGAATCTAGGCAACCGGCAAATTGTGATTATTGCCATTGTCGTAGTGACGGTGATTATTTTCATTATCCGACTTTTCACTTTGCAGGTAGCAGATCCATCATGGAGAGCACATGCCGCGGATTTAACGGAACGAAAAATCACCATATTCCCATCCAGAGGATTGATATTTGATCGCAATAAGATATTAATGGTATCAAATAAGGCGGTTTACGATTTAATGATCATTCCCCGCGATATTAAAGATTTTGATACTCTCGCATTTTGCTCCTTGGTTAAAATAGACAAGGCAGAATTCAAATTGCGTTACGATCGAGCCGTTAAGAAACCAAACGCAAATTACCGTCCTTCTGTTTTTATCAAGCAAATTCCCCCTGAGGATTATGCAGTTATCTCGGAACAGCTTTACAAATACAAGGGTTTTTATGGTCAGCCACGTACTCTGCGCGATTATCCGCGAAAAAATGGAGCTTTGGTTCTGGGAGACATCGGTGAGGTTGATCAGAATGAAATAGATAAAAACCCCTATTACAAAGCCGGTGACTACATTGGGAAAAGTGGTGTGGAAAGGGTATATGAGGCTGAATTGCGGGGAAGACGAGGAACTCGAT
>Ga0335396_10005018_pt1 | contig 13932 bp, 10 predicted proteins | sample FRY02_FD_205743 | JGI IMG/M metagenome (GOLD analysis project Ga0335396, IMG submission 205743) | Freshwater microbial communities from Lake Fryxell liftoff mats and glacier meltwater in Antarctica - FRY-02 (spades assembly) (version 2) | ecosystem: Environmental > Aquatic > Freshwater > Ice >... | reverse complement strand
TTAAAACGCGGCGCTCAATGCAAACGCATGGTCTGCGCCCTCGATACCAACTACCTCCTCAAAGTCCTCGCTACCGCAAAAAACGATGCGTAAGCCCTGCGTGAAAGTTGTTCCGGGCTCCGCAATTTTTTGGATGTGGTTCAGCACCCTCAGATGAATCTGATGAACCAGTTCGTCGGACCAGAGAGTCCAATAAGTCTGGGGGTGCATTTCCAAAACATACCACGTTGTGCCTGTCAGGCGAGTGCCTCCATTGGTGAGTGGTTCAAGTCGGAATTCGCCGCGGGTTGAGCGAAACGCTCCATCCAAATGAGGTGGATGGATGTGGCGATACGGAGTCAACTCGAACATCGGCTCCGGCTGTTCTGTGACGTCGAAGGCAAGCCGTTTATTTTCGTCCCAGACCGTAATCGGTTCCACGAACGTCCCGGTCGTAAATTCGCAGTAACGAATGGCTCCCACGCCCGAACCTTCAATGCGGGCTCGCAACGGGGCTGCGATACCGGAGCGGAAAAACCAAGCCGGTGGGTCCGTGATTTCAGGAAAAGCGATGACCGTCTGCCAGACGATTTCCGGTGAAGCCTGAATCTCGATTTGTGTGGTGACGGCAAACGTGGGATTCGGAGCAATGAGACCTTCGATCGCTGCCAGCATCGGCAGCGCGTGCGCCACCCGTGTTACCACCCGTACCGCCGCCTGGTTTGCCTCTGTGGCTCGGCGGCTTCTGCACTGCTCCGCGTTCCGCTCGAAAGATCCGCTCTGGCTTCCTGGCAAAGGCCGCAGTTTCCGAAATGGAGCGGCCGTGAGATCGAAAAACAATTCGAGCACGGCCCCTTCGATCACAATGACTTGCATTGGCGCAGACCTGACGCAGGCATCCAGACCCGTGCATTCAAAATACCCTTAGCTCAAGTCCACCTCGACGAAATGATCCCTACCATCGTTTACCAGAGGGATCCTGCCTTGCGGTTTCCCTGCCCCATCGATGTCGGCCTCTTTGACCGCGACGCCGTCCACCGTCACGCTGATCAAATGCTCCGGTTGTTCACCGACTCGCTTGACGGTGATGTGATAGACCGTATCGCGATAGCGGTAATGGATTTTGTACGCCTTCCAATGGCTCGGAATACACGGCGCAATGCGCAGATGGCCCCCCTGCCGTTGCAGGCCCAGTAGCGTTTCCACCGTCAGCCGATACATCCAGCCCGCCGCCCCTGTGTACCAGGTCCAGCCGCCGCGACCGGTGTGCGGCAGCGCACCGTAAATATCCGCGCACATGACGTACGGCTCGACCTTGTAGCGTTCGATGGTCTCCGGCGTGTTGCCGTGATTGACGGGATTGAGCATGGCGAAGAATTCCCACGCGCGTTCCTTGTCGCCCATCATGGCACATGCCATCGTGGTCCAGATCGCGGCATGGGTATATTGGCCACCGTTCTCGCGGACGCCGGGCACGTAGCCCTTGATGTAACCCGGCTCCAGATCTGATTTGTCGAAGGGTGGGTCGAGCAACTGGATGATCTGCTTGTCGCGTCGTACCAGGCGCTGGTCCACCGCTGCCATTGCCTGGCGGGCTCGTTGGGGATCGCCACCACCCGAAATAACGGCCCAACTCTGGCTGATCGAGTCGATCTGGCATTCGTGGTTTTGCAACGAGCCCAAGGGCGTCCCGTCATCAAAATAAGCACGCCGATACCACGCGCCGTCCCACGCATGGGCTTCGATATTTTTGATCAGTTGCGACGCCTGTGTGGTACAGGTCTCAGCAAAGGCCTGATCGCCCTGGCCCTGGGCGAGTCTGGAAAACTGCTGCAGGTTTTCGTAGAGGAACCACGCCAGCCAGACACTTTCCCCCTTGCCATTCTGGCCCACCAGATTCATGCCATCGTTCCAGTCGCCACTGCCCATCAGGGGCAACTGGTGCTCGCCAAAGCGTAAGCCATGCTTGATTGCGCGCACGCAATGCTCGTAGAGGCTTGCCATTTCGGTCGAGCGTTGGGGCTGGTCGTAATAGGCTTCCTCTTCAGGGTTTACATGACGCCCCAGCAGAAAAGAGATTGGCTCGTCGAGGACGCCGGTATCGCCGGTCGCCAATACATAACGACAGGTGGCATACGGCAGCCACAGATAATCGTCGGAGAAATGGGTGCGCACGCCTTGTCCGTTGGGCGGGTGCCACCAATGCTGTACGTCCCCTTCCGGAAACTGGCGCTCGGCACAGCGGACGATCTGCTCGCGGGCGAGCCACGGTGTCGCATGGATCAGCGCCATGGTGTCCTGCAATTGATCGCGGAAGCCGTAGGCGCCACCAGACTGGTAATAGCCACTGCGGCCCCAGAGTCGGCACGACAGGATCTGGTAGAGCAGCCATCCGTTGGCCATGACATTCAATGCAGGATCCGGCGTTTCCACATGCACCGCCCCCAGGGTGTGGTTCCAATGCCCCCATACCGTTTCCAGTGCCTGCCGTGCGCCCGCCGCGCCGCCGAATCGCTGGATAAAATACTGCGCTTCATTGCTGTCGCGGGCCGCACCGAAGACGAACACGATCTCGCGTTCTTGCCCTGCGGCCAGTTTGATCGGGGTCTGGATCGCGGCGCAGGGATCGAGGCCAGCACCAGTCTTGCCCGACAAACGCTTGCGGCGCATGGCCGCCGGGCTGGCCAGCGAGCCGTTGCGGCCAATGAACTCGGTCCGGTTTCCGGTCACCGAACGCGCCCGCTCGCTGAGATAGTCAGCGCTGACATGCGCAAAGACGACCCGGTTGGCGCATTCGCGGTCGTAGGCATTGCGGGCAAACAGCGCCCCGCTGTGCGGATCTGTTTCGGTGACGATGTGCATCATGTTGGCGTGTCGCCACTCGCCGAGCACCAGCTCCCAATACCCGGTCAAAGACAGCGTGCGCGCGCGCCCGGAATGGTTGCGCAGCTTGACCACCACGAACTTGACCGGGGCGTCCATGGCGACGTAGGTAAACAGCTCCGAGGCGATGCCGGCTTCGTAATGCTCGAACACGCTGTAGCCAAACCCGTGCCGGCACACATACCCGGAGCGGCCCCGGGCGGGCAGCGGCGTCGGCGACCAGAACGCACCGGTTTCCTCGTCGCGGATATAGAACGCCTCACCACTGCTGTCGGAGAGCGGGTCATTGTGCCAGGGGGTCAGCCGGAACGCGTGCGCGTTTTCTACCCAGGTATAGGCGCCCCCACTCTCGCTGACGACGGTGCCGATGTGCGGGCTGGCGATGACATTGGCCCACGGCGCCGGCGTGTTCTGGCCAGGTTCGAGGGTGACGACGTATTCGTGACCGTCGGGCGTGAAGCCGCCCAGGCCGTTGCAGAAAATGCGTTCGCGCGCCGCCAGCGGATAGGCCGGTTCGGCGGCCGCTTGCTGCAAGGGCTCCAGAATGTCCGACACACGCTCTGCAGATACGCGGCGTTTCAATGGCTCGATCAGGGTCTCGGCAGTATCGCTGAACACGATGCGGGCGACAGTCTGGAGCAGGACACGCTCACCCTCGGAGATATCTTCTGCACGTCGCACAAAGATGCCACCTGGTTTGTCGATGATTTGCGCGTCGGGGCCTGCGTGAATCAGCCCCATGATCTGATCGTGCAACACCGCCCGATAGCCCGAGAAATCCTCGTTCACGATCACCAGGTCGGCAGCCAGTCCCTTCATCCGCCAATAGGCATGCGCTTGCAGCGCCTGCTTGACCATGTCGATTCGATTCAGGTCACCGATGCGTAGCAGGATGATCGGTAAGTCGCCCGAGATGGCAAAGCGCCACAGCCCGGACTGCCCCAGTTGGTTGCGGGCAATGACGCTGGGCGCGGCGCGGCGCAAGGCATTGCCGTAAATGACCGAACTGGCCAGACGACCGTAGACCTGCGCATCAGCCTCGCTGGCGTTGAGGTGGCGCAGCACCTCCTGGCTTTGGAACCAGGCCATTTCAAAGGCTCGCTCAACGAAGTGCCGGTCGCAATACTTATCAAGCAAAGCCAGGGCCGCCTCGCGCGTGTCCGCGACACCGGAGATGATCTGCACAGTTGCCGATTCGTCAGGTGACAAGGTGAGGGTGCGACGGATTGCCACGATGGGATCGAGAACTGGGCCATCGGTGTTCGATAACCGCTGGGATAAATGTGCCGGGCTGGCAGGGCTATCCAGCACTGCGGGATTGGCCGCTGTTCGGCCCCGCCCGATGAACTGGGCACGATCCGTTTCGTAAGACGGCGCGTCGGACACCGCGCCAGGCGCTGCCAACAGGTGAAACATCCACGGCACCTGCTCCCCCGGCGTGCGCCGCCGCCGCGTGCAGAGGATCGCCTGCCGCCCGGGCAGGATTTCGGTCTGCACAAACAGATTGCTGAACGAGCGATGCGCCAGGTCGGCATTCAATGGTGCCAGCACGACCTCCGCGTAACTCGTCACCTCGATATGACGGAACCGGGAGGAATGATTGGTGAGCGTGACGCGGCGGATCTCGACGTCATCTTCAGGTGAAACACTGATCTCGGTGTGCGTTTCGATCGCATGATCGCGGCGCCTGTATTCGGCGCGCGCCTGCACGAAGATCGCCTCGTAGTGATCGGCTTTCTGCAGGGTGGGTTGGTATGCGCTTGACCAATAGCGCCCGGTATCGCGGTCGCGCAGGTAAATGAAGGTGCCCCAGCCATCCGATGTGGCGTCCTCGCGCCAGCGGGTGACAGCCAAATCATGCCAGCGGCTGTACCCGCCGCCGGCATGGGTCGCCATGACGTGATACCTGCCGTTGGACAGCAGGTGAACTTCGGGGATCGGCGTGTTTGGATCGGTAAACACGCGCATATTCGCGCCTGCTTCGACGGCGGGGCGGGCCGCGGCGCTCACTTCAACCGCGTGCGGGTGCAAGGTCGCGCCCTTCTTTGGCACGCGCTCCTGCAACAGCAATTCCGTCGCCCGTACGAGCGGGTCGGACATGAATCGGCGCTGCATCGGCTGTTTGAGCAAAACATGCGCAAAGGCCAGCAGGCTCATGCCCTGGTGATGCGCCATGAATGAACGCACGATGGCGTGCTGCTTGCCCCGCGGAACGCGAGATGGAGTGTAGTCGATCGCCTCGTAAAACCCGCAGGCGCCGAGAAAACCCTGGGTAGCCAACGTCTGCAAGTTGCGGCACGCTTCCCGCGGCATCACCGTCAGCGCCAGTGCGCTGGCGTAAGGCGCGATAACTAGGTCATCACCCAGTCCGCGCTTGAAGCCCAGACCGGGCACGCCAAACGCGCGATATTGATAGACCTGGTGCATATCGGTGGCGTTGTAGCAGGACTCGGAAATGCCCCAGGGCACGGCGCGTTGGCGGCCGTATTCGATCTGCCGTGACACCGCGGTCCTGCAGGTCTGTTCCAGCAAGGTGTTCTGGTAACTCGGCATGATCAGTTGCGGCATGAGGTACTCGAACATCGAGCCGCTCCACGAAATCAAGCTCACCTCGCCGCCATGACTGGTCAGCAGGCGGCCGAGCGAGAACCAGTGCTTCTGCGGCACCTGTCCCTGCGCGATGAGCAGGAAACTGGCCAGGCGCGCTTCGGATGCCAGCAGGTCGTAGCAGGTCGGATCGCGACGCCGTTCGCCCGCGTCGTAGCCAATGGCCAGCAAGCCGCACGACGTGTCGTAGAGAAACTCAAAATCCATCACCGCCAGATCCCGGCAACGATTCACCAAATCATCGATAGCCTTGAGCCGCTCCTCCGCGCCTTTGGAACGGGATACGGCTGTCCCCGCGTTGTGGCTCACTGTGCTTTCCCTGACCAATTCCGCCAGGGTCGGGATGGTGCTGAAGTGCTGCGGATCGGGCACCAGAAATCCCAGGTCATCTCGAAGTTCGCGGGCTTGCTGGTCGAATGACTGCGCCCAGTAATAGAGTTCACCATCGATACCACACCTCAGCCACTTGGCGGCCGCTCCGCCGTAGATGCCGTCATGCGTCCAGTAATAGCGTTCACCATCGATACCAGACTCTGCGGACAGCCATGCAACCAGTCCACCGGCAGTCCGGTGAATCTCGTCCAGCCAGCCTTCGGCGACAGCCAGTGTCTGGGGCGGTCCGTTTGCTGTGAGGGTACGGAGCGTGTCCTGCAGAACCTTGATTTTGTTTGCCAGATCCGGGACGGGCGTCGCGGGCAGGTGTTCGGTCAGCACCTGCAAGGTGTCCTGCAGCCCCTGAAACGCGTTGGCTGACAGCACCGGCTGGTCTTTCAACTCGGTAAGTCCTGCTTTCAGGGTGAGCAGGCTGCCGGCTAGGTTGCCGCTATCCACCGAAGAGACATATTGCGGGCGCAGCGGTTGCAGCGTGTGCGTGTCGTACCAGTTGTAGAAATGGCCGCGGTAGCGTTTCAGCTTTTCCATCGAGGCCAGTGTGTTGTCAACACGCCGCAGGAATTCTCCGGCTGACAGGTACCCGAAATCGTGCGCGGCTAGGTCGGCCAGCAACGCCATGCCGATGTTGGTGGGCGAGGTACGCGAGGCGATGGCCGGCGCCGGATATTCCTGAAAGTTATCGGGCGGCAACCAGTTGTCCTCAGGGCCGACGAAATCCGCGAAGAAGCGCCAGGTTCGCCGGGCTGACGTCCGCAGGAATGCCCGTTGATCGCCGGTCAAATTCGGGGCGGGGGTGACAAGCGGCAGGCTGATCCACCAGCCGACGACGGGCGATACCAGCCAGAGCATCAAGATGGGGGGCCAGAAGAACCCCTCCGCCGAGTGGTTTTGCCACTGCGGCCAGGCCCCGATCAAAACCGGGGCCAGCATGAGCGCCAGGACAGGCCCAATCCACATCTCCCTGAAAAAATCGACCAGCGTGCGACGCGCGTTGCGGGTTGTGTAGGATCGCAGTTGCCAAAGCAGCAACCCGCGTTGAGTGAACAGCATGCGTACACCAGAGCGCAGAATTGCGTCCAGACAAATCAGGCTGTCGTAGGGCAAGAGAACCAAGACCAGCAACGCATGCACGAGTGGGCGCCCCGCGTATTTTCCGGTCAGGATCAGGTGCACCCGCCAATCCCGTTCTTCAGGCTTGCGGATGAGCGAGATCAGCGATCCCAGAAAGGTGGGCAAGACCACCACCACCGCGACCAGCAGGGTCCAGAACCACGCCGATCCTGGATCAAACAGCCAGCCCCCTGCCAGCAAGGCAAGCAGGGCCGGCGACACCAAGCTGCGTCGCAGGTTGTCGAAAATCTTCCACAGAGACAAGGCGCTGAGGGGGTTGGGCTGCCGCTTTGGTTGTGTGTTCCTGGTTCCGGGCGGTCCGGGCACGCGTGGGAGCAGCCAGCCGGCAAGCTGCCAGTCGCCGCGTATCCAGCGGTGGCGCCGGCTGGCCTCGAGGGCATAATTGGCCGGATGTTCTTCGATGAGATCGACATCCGTCACCAGTGCCGACCGTGCGTAGCCGCTTTCCAGCAAGTCGTGACTGAGAATGAGATTGTCCGGAAAGCGTCCATCGACAGCCTGACGAAACGCATCTACATCGTAGATGCCCTTGCCGATGAATGAACCCTCGCCGAAAATATCCTGGTAGACATCCGATACCTCGCGCGTGTAGGGATCGATGCCAGACTCGCCCGCGAACAGTTTTGCAAAGCGTGACTGGCCTGCACTGGTCATACTGATCGAAACGCGGGGTTGCAGGATTGCGTAGCCTTCGACAATGCGCCCCTTGTCGGCGTCGTAGACCGGTCGATTGAGCGGATGCGCGAGGTTGCCTATCAGGGTGCGCGCGACGTCGCGGGGGAGTTGCGTGTCGGTATCCAAGGTGATGACGTACTGGATCGAATCGAGGATGGACTGATCGCCGACGATGACCGAGAAGGCCGTTTGCGCCCCGCCCCTGAGCCTCGCATTGAACTGTTCCAGCTTGCCTCGCTTGCGCTCATAGCCCATCCACACCCGCTCGATTGGATTCCACATCCGCGGTCGGTGAAACAGATAGAAGATGTCCGGGCGGTCCTCGTGGTAGGTCTCATTGAGCGCCTGGACCGCTGCTTGTGCGTAGGCGAGCAGGGCTTCATCGTCTGGCAGCGTTTGCTCGGGTGCATCGCGGAAATCCGTCAGCAGTGCAAAGTACAGATTGGAGTCGCGATTGCCGAGATAGCGGATCTCCAGGGCTTCGAGAAGATCATCAATCTCGTGCGGCCGGCTCAGCAAGGTGGGGACCACCACCATGGTGCGGTGACTCTCCGGAATTCCCTGCGAAAAATCCAGGCGAGGCAAGACGCGGGGTGGCAGGATGAGCGTGACGAACAAATTCACCAGCGAGACAGCCAGCCCCGAGGCGCCGATGATTCCGGTGAGCGCGAAAAACCAGGTGCGCCAGTCACCAGGCCCCAACCCATTGCAAGCGGAAAGCACCCCCGCGGTCACCAGTGCGGTGAGCAGAAAGATCGGGCTGAGGTAAAGAAACAGGCGGAAACGCCGGCTCGCCCGGCTGGCCTGCAATGTCCATGGCAAACGGAAACCGACGGCACGCTCCAGACTCGGCCGTCCGTGATCGATCAGGTAGTAACCGACATGCGTGCTGCGGTCGTGTGGACTCAAGCGCTCTGCCGCCGTCTGCGCGAGAACAATGGCTGCGCGTGCCACCGCTCCTTCACTGCGCGAACTGCCTCTTGCCAGGTCTTCGATGGCATGGCGGTAGCGGTCGCGTGTAGCGAAATCCTGGCCGGCGTGCATCCCTGCCGGATCTTCACGCAAGGTCTGTTCGACGACACTGAGCGACTCGACGTAATTCCGCCAGTCCATCGCGCCGATAAAGCGCAGGCTCCCGATGCTGTTTGCGATGGAGATCTGGTTGGTCGCTGCCGTACGGCCGGCCGCATCCGATAATTGCGTTGCAGTCACCCCCTGGTCGAGCAGTTTTTGCTCAACCCAGGTTTGAACGAACGCCATGGCGGATCCCTGAGCCTGAAGTCTTGCGTAAAACTCCTCCACAAACGGCGCGGTCAGCGGTACATCGGCACGGGCAAACTCGGCCAGCAACTGGATAAGCTGTTTGGGGTCGCTTTCGGCCATCGCGAGCATGCGGTCAGCCCAGGCGATGGCCGCGTCGATATCCTCGCGCCGACGGGCAATGCGCAACCCAACGCGGCGCAGGTTTTCCAGCAGCGCCAACTGCAGCATGATCGGGAAGGCCCACAGTTCGCCCAGCTTCAAGGGTTCAGCGGCCTGGTAGGCGGCAATGAATTGGGTGGCGTTGTCGCTGTCGACACGCCCGTCCATGTGCGAGATCAGCTCCAACGCCAAGTCATAGATGCGGGGGAACCCTGCTGACGGACCACTGGCCAGTCGCGGCAACTGACGGCTGTATCCGCGCGGCAAATGCCGACGCGCCAGCCCAATCTGCTGCTCGATTAGGTAGAAATTGTCGAGCAACCAGGCCTCGGCGGGCACGATCCGCTGTCCCGGTGTGACTGCGGCTGTCACCACGTTATAGGCTTCCAGCAGAACGCGCGCATTGTCCGCCAGCCGTCGCAGCAATCGATCCGGCCCCGGATCCGGATCGATTTTATGCTGGCCCGCCAGCGTGACCGCGTGACGCTTCAGTTGCTCGATGCTGAATAACTCAGCACGCAATAACTCAGTATCCCTGTCGTTGCGCAGCGTATTTCGTGTGCGCGGCGAAAAGCCGAATTCTTTGATGGCTATTGCATTCTCCTCGCTGGAACTCGGGGTTGTCAGCGCTGCCCTGGCCCATAAGACGTGTGTTTAAAGACATTGCTTATCGCGCCAGTCCGTTACCTGTTGATCGCAGCTTTCTAATGCTTTTAGCATATATTCAGATGATGAAGGCAAAAGACGACCCGCATCCTCCCATCGCCTTATCTGTGCGTCCGTCACAAAACAAGACGGGAACAGAAAAATGCGATAAACTGAAACAGGCTCCTCCGCAGAATCCGTAGGTCAAAAAAGGCCAAGGGAGCGATTCGTGGAACGCACTTGAGTCACCGTCCATGCCTGCTTGACAACGGCACCACTCCAGAGCCGGCACCGCAAGTCCGAGTGCCTTGCCGCATGACGTGATCGACACGTCGGCTTTGGGCCGCCGTAAGCACCCCATCGCTTCCTTCCTGAAAAGCCCGTAGCGTCTTGCCGTTGCGCGGAGCTGATTCGATCGGCTTGTAAATGAACCACCGTCCGCCATCGCGCGAGACGGCGAAAAAACCATCGAAGGACTCGCGCGACAATATGTCGGTCAAAGCCGACGTTTATCAGTGGGGTCGGATTTCATAGTTCCATTCGCCATGGAACGTGTTGCGGTGAATGTTGACTACCTCCAGCTCCGCGTCACTGACTTTGATCTTCAGGGGATAATCTTTCTCGTCCAGCGTTGCATGCACTTCGAGGCCGGTCGTGGTGCGAGCGGCAGCGATCAGATTGACGACGATTTCCAGTGTCTCGAGTGGAACTCCCCGCCAGTTACGGGTAATGTGGCAGAACAGCCTGTGCTCGATCTTGTTCCACCAGAGCAGAATCGTGGCAACTGCGAACTGAGCCGTATCGTGACTGATTCCCACACTGACCAGGGCTTCGTTGTGCTGGAGATCGGAAACGCCGTACGGCATGGCCTTGCCCAGTTCCTTTTTGCCTTCGATGGTCTTGCGGTTGGACTCAAGGCTGTAGCCCATAGCCTTGAGCACTTCGCCAACTTTTGTGCTACAGACGTGGAACTTCTGCAGCCTGAGCTCTCGTGCCAGAACCCGAGTGCTCTTGATCGGTGAGCGCAACGGCGGTGAGCCCTCCCCACCCAAGTGACATGGCCTCAGCGGCCGCCCAACGACGGGTTCCCCGCTCGTCGAGGTCCATGAGGATCGCGGCGTACTTGCGATGGATCGTCTCAATCAGTTCTGCGTCTTGCATGCCTAGTCTCATCGCAGATGTCGCCCCTGAAGGCCAATACCATCGGGAGTGATTTATTGTCGTGCAATGCCTTATCGAAACCGTACGGGGGCTCCCGCTTAGGGCGTGACGGCATTGACTCGTCACGCTACCGCCCGTGATGTTAGACTTTGCGTTGTCATGGATGAGGGTCTTGCATGCTCACGCGATTACACTTTCCGAATGCTACTGACATCGCTGCCGACGAGGCTGCGCACTTTCGCAAGCTTTCGGCTGCGGATCGAATCGCCTCAATTCGATCGGTGATGGCTGCAGGATCGCTGTTGCTCAAGCGATCCCCCAAACGGGATTTTCTCAAGCTGGAGTGCCTGCGGCAGGAGGAATTGGGCCGCGCGGCTATCAAGGAGTTTGTGGCCCGCCATGCCGACCACTCCTGAACCACTCGCTGGTGACCTGATCACGGCAGTCGAGATATTCGACGTGGTGTTTGAGGCGTACAAGATTCGCTACGCGCTCTTTGGGGGGTTGGCGACGATGTTGCGCGGCCGGCCGAGATTCACCCAGGATGTCGATTTCCTGCTGGAAGTTCCGCAGGTCGTCTTGCCTGGGCTGCTGGATGAACTTGTCGCCCGTGGATTCTCGCTGGACAAAGAAACGGTGATCAGGCAATTCGTTCAGGAGCACATGACCGCCTTCCGCTATGGGGTGGTCCGGATCGACTGGCTCAAGCCAGTATTACCACTCTATGCAAACGCCCTTGCGGCGGCGACACGATTGCCTTGGACGGAGGGGCATTCGCTGCCGGTGCTCACGCCCGAGGGGCTCATCGTCACGAAGATGGTTGCATTTCGACCGCAAGATCAAGAGGATATCCGCACACTCCTGGCTGCGAATCGCGCTGACATCGACGTCGAATTGATTTGCCGCGAGTGGCATACCGTTTCGCTTGGCGAGGAGTCGCGGACGGCCTGGCTCGATACTGAAATAGCCACTATCCAGCGCTGATTCCCAGTGGATGTTGCTCTCAGCGACCTGTGAAATGCGAGTGGACTGCTTCGAGCCGGTCGGCGAAGTCGCTGCAGGGATCGGCAGGAACGGTAAGGCCCCTTTCGATAACGGCAGCAGTTTCGCACCGCGTCAGTGCATTGCCTTCAATCGCGTTGCTGGTGTAGGTCAGCTCGACCCGAAACCACTCATCGAGATTGTGGACAAGCGCGGGGTGCAGCGGACAATAGCCGTCCAAAGCCTTCTTTTTATTCGTGAGCTGATCGTAGTTCATGGTGGTGCCGTGGCTTGGATAGTGCCTAAACTTATAGAGTATCACGTAACGGTTATGAAGCGTTTTATTGCCTCGGCGGCCCACAATTCGTCTCTGTGTCGGCTACGAAAACGCTTCCAGCTTACGGCAGCGGGTCCGCAGGTTGGTCGTTGGCCCCGAAACCACACTTGACCACACCGCTGAGATACAGATCATCGACTGGCGTCCCGACGGCATCGACATCGGCGTTGAACTGCCGGTAGCTGCGGAATCCTCAACTTGAAACCAGACCTAGGTTACCACTATGGTTGCAACACGACTCTTGACCTGAAAATCCATCGCGTGGGCAACTCTTTGGGCATCATTATTCCCACGGAAGCTCTGGCCCTGCTGAACGTCAAGGAGGGAGATCGTCTCTACCTGACCGAGGCAGCAGAGGGCTCGGTAGGGCTCTCAGCACAGCGGCCTGAATTTGCCGAGAAGGCGGCCATTGCCGACGACCTGATCCAGCGGTATCGCAGCGCGTTGAACGAGCTCGCGAAATGAGCGATCCGGTCTGGGTCACGAAGGAGGACTGCCTCTCGTTCCATGACAAATCATCGTCCGATCACACCACAACACACATGTGCAGCAGCTTTCTCAGATTCCTCCCTACGAGCAAGTCGCCAAACTGTGCGTGGTGGATCGCATCTCCCATGGCCCATCGAGCCGGTGCCGATGCAGCCGATCCGGGGCCGATGTGTTTCTTTAGCCGTCGGGCGTGTCGCTCAGATGCTGAAGCCGCGCCGCGAGTTCTACCGGGTAGCGAGCCGGCCAGGTCGCGTTGATGAGGTCGATGCCGAGCATGTCGCGAAGGTGCATTTTGTCCTTGTCGCGATACGACGTGAGCTTCATCCGCACGAGCGCCTCCAGCGACAGCACCCGATACGACTTAAAGGAGACACTCTCCGCGGCGTCGGGTACCGGGGCGGCGTATTCGGGGCGGACCTTCTCGCCGGAAAAGATCACGTGCACGACATCGCGAGCCTTCGCCCCCTGGCCGTCGAGAAACATATCGATGCCGGCGCTGTTGAAGAAACGGGGACAGGTCCAGTTGTTGACAGATTGGGCAAGATTGGCTAGTGCGTCCGCAAGGCTAAGAACTAGGGTTGGTGATTTTGGGAGTTGCTGGGACATTTCTTGTTACAAGGAGGTGTCGCATGATCAAGAAGTATGTTGTCCGGCTGTCAGATGATGAGCAGGGCGTTTGTCAGGATATTGTTAAGAATCTCAAGGGGTCGTCGCAGAAGTTTCGCCGTGCTCAGATCCTGCTCAAAGCGGATGCCGATGGGCCGGGATGGCCGGATGCCAAGATCGCCGAGTCATACAATTGTCGCGTGCAAACGATCGAGAATCTCCGCAAACGTCTGGTCACCGAGAGCTTTGAATTGGCTTTGGACGGCAAGAAACGCCAGGAACCGCCCACACCTTGCAAGCTGGACGGCAAGGGCGAGGCGACGTTGATTGCCATGCGTTTGGGAAAGCCGCCGGTGGGTTACGGACATTGGACGTTGCAGTTGCTGGCCGACGAAATCGTGGCCTTGGAAGTGGTGGAGTCGATCAGTCACGAGACGGTTCGCAAGACGCTAAAAAAAACGGTATGACCAAACGCAAGATCGAGTACTGGGTGATCCCACCGGAGCAAGATGCCGAGTTCGTGGCCTGCATGGAAGATGTGCTGGAAACCTATGCGGAAGCCTACGATCCGCAGCATCCCGTGCTGTGCATGGACGAACAGCCGGTGCCGTTACTGAAGGAGA
>Ga0335396_10005012_pt1 | contig 13947 bp, 7 predicted proteins | sample FRY02_FD_205743 | JGI IMG/M metagenome (GOLD analysis project Ga0335396, IMG submission 205743) | Freshwater microbial communities from Lake Fryxell liftoff mats and glacier meltwater in Antarctica - FRY-02 (spades assembly) (version 2) | ecosystem: Environmental > Aquatic > Freshwater > Ice >... | reverse complement strand
TTTTACAAACACACTTAGCCGGATCGAGATTTTCGCTCCGGTTTAGACCCCAAAGCAATGGAACACCAGCGCCAAAGCGCCGTTCCAGAAATGGAGACTGACATGGCACGTGCACCTTTCACCCCTAACGAGAGCCAGGCCGCGTTACGGCGCCGCCTTGCGCTCACATTTTACGACCTCGGCCTGAGCGACATCATTAATGCCGCCACTGTCAACGCAACTGCCAAAGGTTTCGTGATTGGCGCTTTGACCAATCAACAAGCCTCGCGCCTGACGAACATGCTCGAAGACATCGCCGTTGCCTGCACCGCCAATGTGGTCTACGTGACGTCTGTTCGCACTCTGACTTCGAAGATCGACATCTCCCATCCATTGCCGTTTGACTTCACCCCTGCGCGCGTACTCAAGAAGAACAAGCCGGTGCGCTCATGACATCACTTGGCGTAATCAGCGAGTCAGAACTCGACTTCGTTTCGTTGGTTTTGCACGTGATGTCACCCGATGAGATGCGCGATCAGGGCATCACCGTTTCGATGGTTGACGGCCTACGTGTATGGGCATTTGGCAACAATTTTGGTCAGTTAGAGGTGATTGGGGCGCCAGCAAATTTTGCTGGTAGGTACAACATCACGCCCCGTTTTCTTTATGAGGCCCACAACATGGCTGCGATGGATGACGAGTGCGAGTTCATCATTGACGGCGAGATGGTTCGTGCGGTTTCGACGAGTGGCTCTTTCGAGATGCGCCAGGCAACAATCTGGTCGGTTGTGCCAGATACCGACTTTGAGATCGTTACCACGGCAACTCTCGCCCAGACCGGGCTTCACCACCTTGTCTTATTCGGCACCACTGATCCGGCAACATATATCAACTCAGAACTTCGCGAACGCATGACTCGCACCACCACGGTGATGATCGGCGGCAACAGCGTTGGTCTGCGCACCTCGTTTGTGGAGTGCGGAGGCCACTCGAGTTTCAGGCAGCAAAGCGCCGAAGTCACTGGACCCCCGGGTGAGGTATCGGTAAACCGCAACATTTTGCAACGCATGTGCTCTGTGCTCGAACGGGCTGGCAACTTGCCGATGACCGTAAGTTTTGATGCGGTCAGTGGGTCGTTCATCGAATTTTCGGGCGCCAACTTCAGGGTCGTTTTACCGCTCATCGAAATTGGTGCCGCTCGGTATCACGACGAAGTCATCGGGCGTCTCGGCGAAGCCACGATTGAATACACGATCGCCGACGACGGCCGGGTACGCGCCCGTTTAGGCGGCCAAGTTATCGAGTTGGCGTTGCTCGACGGCCGCACATCTGTGCTGCGCTGCAGTGTTGAGTTGGTCAGCGGTATCGAGCGCACGCCAGACCTGCTGATCGAGATCGACCAGCAAAATCAGGGTCGCGTTGGCACTAAATACTTCACGAGCGAAGACTCGGTGTGGGCAACAGTTGACATTCGCTGCGACGCGTTAGAAAGCATGATCGAACAGTTGCACGGCTTGGTTGCCGACTCCGACTTACTTGGCTCGTACCTGGCCTCGCTGGGCATTAGCGGCGATGACCTGACGCTCAGTTTTTGAAACTGATTTTTCGAATGAACTCTATTCTACGTACAATTAAATCAGTAATATCGACGTCGCCGTGGGGGTTTGAAATGTCAACGGATGACGACAGTGGGTGGATACACATAGACGCCAATGCGCCGAGAGATGGCATGGCCAACATTGCACGAATTTTGCAAGAGGAAGGTTTCTATATCGACAAGTCAGAAACAAAAACCTCTCGCAACAATAACGAGTCAGAACAATAGTGCTGAGAGGTTCGCGCTCCGACGTCGGAATAGTCGATAGACCATCCGTTACTAAAACTCGCAATAGTTTCTGCTATCGAATCATCGAAGAATTAAGCGCCGAAGAACTCAAGGATCTCTTAAAGAACAGTGCACCAAAAGTTGTCAATCTTATTACCGACCTTCTCCGGCTTCGAAGAGTGTCGTTTAACTTAATCACTATATTTAACGCTGAGCAGATAAAAGAGACGTCGCTTCTTCGCGTCGGTGCAAGTGCTGCAACTCAATTGTGTGGAATTCTTACCAGACCTATCACGCCAAAGTGTCAAGAAGTTCTCGGGAAACATTTTGAAGACCCGTCATACAGACGAATTAAAAAACTAACCCCAATTCTCATTGCGGAATTTGGCTTGACGTTGACAAAAATGTATTACGCAAGCGCAATTGACGAGGACTTACCTGCTTCTCCTCATCTGCTGAGGGAATTTAACGAAAAGACTTGTCTTGTTATTCCACCAGAGAAAGACTTGGAACCGAATGTTGCACCAATACCGAGGCCAGCGGCTACAAGCGTTCAGAAACAATCGCGGCGTCAGCGCCGACAAGAGAAAAATGCAGTTCGTGCCTCTCTAAGAACTCAAAATATAGAAAATAAAAAACTTGAGAAGTCAAGAACCACAGTGCAAAAGACTAGGACTAAAGCCGAGTCGTTGGAATTAATTGTGGTAGTTGACCGCACAATAGAGGCGCCAGCAGCTCCGATTCAAAAACGGACTCACCCTATGATCAGCCGTTTTCAAAGAGCGACTGGAACCCATGAACTAACCAGCCAGGTCTTCTCTGCCTTCATATCGTTTGGCAATAAAGCCGACCCGGAAAGCGGCAAGTTCAGGCCGTGTGTCATTGTTGCGGTTGCTCCGAAATACTTGATTGTTCGACCAATTTTCAGCCACGCGCGCGGGCCAGCCGGCAGGTGGAAAGCAGTGACAATTGAGGACTGGCGTGAGGCGGGGCTAGCTCATGAGTCCTTCGTAGGAGACCGCCCCCAGAAAATTTTGCGATACGACGTTGGTAAGAGACTTGGCGAATTAACTCTTCGTGATTGGAACAGGATTTGTTTAGGCGAAGCGAACACCGCTGATTGACATATTGTGTAAATAAACTCGCGATAATTTAATTATGTTTAGTATGTCCTAGTCGTCGAACTCGCACTCCATACCGTCGCAACCGCCGAAGTTCTCGCAAAAACTCGCGTAGTTAATGCACTTTGGATCACGCTCGTCGTAGTCATTGTTGGCGCCTTCGCGTCGACCCTGCCTTCGACCGCGGCGTTTTGCGATCCTGTAGAAGAAGATTGCTGAAAAGATGCCCAACTGGTTCTCCTCGGATTCTGACTAATGCGATGCTTACCTTATATATACGCATGCGCTGGCGGCTCCTGTGACCGCGAGATGCGAAATTATCGTGTTACACCCCTACCCGAAAATAGATCTACATATGAGTTCAATTGCCTTCTTCTTCTGGATCGTCTGGTTCTGCATCCTCGCCTGCATATTCATAGTGATCGCCGCACCGTTGCTAATACTCCTGGTGGTTCTAGTGCCGGTTTTGCTAATCGCTGCGCTGATCCTTTAGCCATCAGATTACTTTTGAGCTAATAGTCCCAGTTTGGTCATCAATTGAAGTCTCAGTTCGAAGACTTCCGTGCGTCGAAGATTGAACGCCCTAACGCAAAGTTAACGAACTCCGGCCCAACCGCCTGCTAACTGTGCCATTTAGGGTCCAAGTATGAATGGACTAGGGTGACTACGAAATCCAAACCAGCAAATCAAGGTGAGGGCAATTTGACTCGAGACTCTTCCATCCAGATCCTGCACTCTCCTGATCTTGAGCCACTTCTGGCCGAACTCGGCAGCCGGCTGTCAACCCCTCTATCTGACACATTTGCTGAAGAAATCATCGTCACATCTTCTGCGGATGCGGCAAATTACTTAAAGCGCGAGCTTCCTAGGTGGTTAGGTTCAACTGGCTTTGACAATGGCATCGCTGCGAACATCTCGTTTATCTACCCTCGGGAGATCATCAATACTCAACTAGGTAAAGCTGTTGGCGGCGATAACCCAATTTGGGACGCAGTAAAATTGACATGGGTAATTGCGCAGACGGCAGAGTCAAACAACATTAAAGAGAAGATTCCGAATTTTGCCGCTGCACCTCTCGCCGTTTCTAGACGTATTGCTGACCTTTTTGACCGCTATGCATCACACCGCCCTGAAATGTTGGCGAAGTGGCGAGACGGTAACGCCTACGAAGTAAGAGGAGACAATTCCCAGGACTGGCAAGTCGATTTATATAGGTCAGTAAATACAGCTGTTGAATCACTTGGATTTGGGAAGCGAGCCATCGGCGACCTCAAAGCATTCGAGAAGACCCTGGGCGCAATGGTGAGTGGTGGCCAAATTCCAGAGCGGCTAAGTATTTTTGGAATCGACACACTGAGTCGTGCCGCGCGCGAAATACTAAGTTCACTGAGCACTGTTTGTGCTGTTACGGTCTACTTTGTTTACGCACCTGGGTCAAAATGGCCACGCAAAGTTGACTCGTTAACACCTCGAAGTGCTCGGCCACAATTCGACATTACCCATCCGCTTTCGAGTCGCTGGGCAGCACAAACGATTGAGGGCGCTGCCCTGTTGCCATCGGGTCATATCGGACATGTGTCGGCAGTTCCGCGAACAAACTCTTTACTCCATCGCCTACAAGAGAGCATTATTTCAGATGACGGGTCTGCGATCGGTTCTCTGAAACATGATGGTGCATTCTTTAATGGCGATGGCTCAATCCAGATTCACCAATGTTTCGGCCTTGCCCGCCAAGCAGAGGCCCTCAGGGATGCATTGCTGCACATACTCAATAACGACCACTCAGTACGACTCCGCGACATAGCAATAGTTTGTCCCGATATCGAGACTGCCGCACCGATACTTAACGCGGTTCTTTCTCCCGAGAGCAACAGTGATCAACCGCTGCCAAAACTCCAAATAAATATTCTGCATTCGTCTGCGAAAACTAGCGATCCGCTAGCAGAAGCATTTTTTGCAATAATAGATATCGTCTCTGGGCGTTGCTCAGCAGCAAAACTTTTGGATGCTCTCTCACTTGAACCGATTCGACAAAAATTCGGATTTGACGCTGACGAGCTCATTGTTTTAGGCACGTGGATAGATCAACTCGCAGTAAAATTCGGGTTAAATGCTGCGCATAGATCCTTCTGGAATGTTCCCGATTCAATTCGTACTGGCACATGGGAAGCAGCGGTACAGCGCCTAATGGTGGGGATTGCAGTGCCCGCAGAACACGAAATCATAGGCCCAGGCAATATCGTTCCATTTGACGGGATTAGCGGGAGCGAATTTGAAACTGCAGGTAAATTAGCCGAAATTCTTAAGCGATTGGGACTCATCGTCGAAACGCTGACCGGAGAAGACGGATATCTATGTGCGGTTTCAACAAAGGCGTGGCGAGATATTCTTCTGTCGATCATTGACGGATTCTTAGAAGTAGCACACAGTGATGCCGACAAACTCATAGTTCTCAGATCCACGGTGCTCAATGCATACCGTGATTCGGAGAAGGCTTACTTGAAAGATTCTCAGTTATTCACGATCCGAGATCTACTGCAGTTAACCAACGAATATTTCGAGTCAGGATACCCAATGTTCTGGACTCGACACGAAGCTATAACGGTCGCCAGGATCTCAGACCTGCAACACCTGCCGTTCAAGGTTATTGCAGTTTTTGGTGCTGATGAGAAAGCGTTTGCAGGGTCTAATAGTGACGATGACGACGTCTTGGCCAACAACCCATTAATTGGTGAGCCGTTATATTCGCTTTCGGGACGTCATCGTCTCTTCGGTTTCGTAATGAGTGCCCGCCAAAACCTGATCATCACATGCACTGGAACCGATGTCACTAATAACCGAGAAGTTCCGCTTGCCATTCCAGTCAAGGAGTTACTTGAGTTTATTAATCATCTAGTTATTGAAAATTCAGACAACGCAAACGCCCAACGAATTTTAATTAACCACCCGCGACAGAACTTTGACAAAGAGACGATGCGGCCAGGGCTCGTATTCAGTGACGCGCCGTTCACTTTCGAGCCGGAAGCATTTGTTGCTTATGAGACCCTAAAACGTGGCCAGGAAACAAAAGTAACCACTGAGAAACACCAAAATGGCGACAAAGATTTAGCCACAAAATTAACGAAGCCAATTCGCAACTTGCAACAAATGCTCGAGTTAATCCAAAATCCGGTCGAATTCTATTTCGAGCACACACTTAATGTTCGCATTCCTGAGATGCCCTCCGAGTCGAGAGAAACAACAATTTCTGGTGATGGGGTTTTGAACCTCACTATTGATGCACTTGCACGGGCATCCGAAGGGCGACACCTGCTCGATGCGATTGTGAGATCAGAAAATGAATCCGAGAATGCGATTACCGACTGGATCGAGGTACACCCTCACGCCGGGACACTGCCCCCGAAACAGCTAGGAAAACTGATTCTTACCGAAATTGGAACTGAGCTAAAAAACATGATCATGATGCTCCCCGCGCATCTTCAGAGCCTTAACGGCAATGATGAAGACTGTGTTCTTACCTTTAATAATGAATCAGTGACTCTGCGTATCACGGGTGTAGTTGATGCAAATATGGACAAAGACTCTACACCTACTTCCATTGTTCGAATTAGGTACAAGCGATACGTCGAATCTCTTGTACTGGAAATGTGGGTAGAAGTTGCAATTTTAACAATCGCTCGCAATGGCCAACGCGTCGTCGGGCATCTCGTCTCTCGGTCTGAGAAAGCTGACGACAAGGCAGGAGGTACGCACGAGGTCGTAGAACTTACCGGAGGGACTGATGAAGATCGTCTTGCTCGTGCGCACGAAGTTCTAGTGGCGGTCGAGGGTTTGCATAGTGCAGCCAGTGCAGGAGTTATTCCGTTCTTTGAGCGCGCTTCGCGCAAAATTGCTGATGGGAATGAAAAACAAGCCGTAAACAAATTTGACCAAGATATTGAAAGATCTTCAGCAATCAGGTACGCATTTGGAGATCAAGAATTTGACGACATCCAAGCACTACTAGCCACTGACTCGGACTTTGAACACTTATCACTTCCGAACGACAAACGGAAGCGCGCAGAACTCTTCGCTCATCACGTTTGGGGCCTATTCGACAAAACGGTCCACACACCAGCAAACATGCACGATTTAGAAAACGACGAAGAGGCTGGCGAAAGTGAATAAAGCGCTTAATCCTTTCGATATCAATAATTCCATTCTTGATCAAGGTCGCATTGCGATTGAGGCGAGTGCCGGCACAGGCAAGACCTACTCGTTGACCGTACTCGTTGCACGACATGTGGCCGAGAATAACTTGCCCCCAGACAAATTGCTCCTCGTCACATATACAACTGCAGCAACAAGTGAGTTGCGGACAAAGTCCCGCGAAAAGTGCATGGAGGCACTGAGTGCAATCGATGGTTCTGGGCCATCAGCCCCATGGATGAAAAACTTTCTTGCTAACGACAGCGCCAGGTTGAAAGCCAGAGATAGCCTATCCATTTTTATTTCTCACTTTGACGAAGCAACCATCACCACGATTCATGGTTTTTGCCAAACCGTACTGCGCAGAAGCGGACTGAGCAGTCCAGCGCCAACAAACTTCGAAGTTGTGCCAGATATTGATCACATCATCGATCAAGTAATTACTGACAAATTCGCAGCACAACTTTCTTCCGATCCACGCTTTTTGTTTGGTAATGAGTACGACACGAAGGACGAAATTAAAGTATTGACGACAACAAGTGTTCAGCGGTCGCTTAACTGGCTTAAAGAAGCAGTCAAGCGTTACTTGGATAACCACGGATCTTTGTTACTTCCTGTTTCGGGGGACGACCCGCTGAGTACTCCACACGAGACCCTCGCGGATAATGGCAAGATACGTGAGTTGACTAGAACCAAACAAGCAGAACTTATTGCAAACTCTGTGCGAGAGATCACCGAAATGGTTCAGCAAAGTTGCCGAGATCAGGGACTTATTACATACAACGACATGATCCGACTTGTGTCAGAAAACCTAGACGAATCCAAACCGAAATCTCAGAAAATTGCCAGATCGCTGGGTGAACAGTTTCCGTTAATAATGGTCGATGAGTTTCAAGACACTGACGTTTCCCAATGGAAAATCTTTGATTCAATTCATAGGGCATCGCCTGATGGATCGACGCTTGTCACAGTGGGAGACCCCAAGCAAGCCATCTATCGATTTCGTGGGGCAGATGTCAATGTATACATTGATGCCGTAGAAAAAGTTGATGCCAAGTACGAATTGCAGACAAATCGACGAAGTGACAAGCCCTTGCTGACTGCGCTTGACACTTTACTGACGAATCAATACTTCGACAGCGAAAGGAAGATTACGTTCACGTCGGTTCAGGCTGACGACTCGAAGACAGCGAGTGCCCTTGTTTCGACCGACGAACATAAATCCATAGTTGGATCAGCGTTCGAAATTCGATTTATCCCAGATAACGAGACTCTCGGAGCTACTGATAAGCCCACCCATAACGAAACCCGTGCAATTCATAGCCTGTTCATGGCTGATGTCGCTGCACGGATCGACGAGTTGCTGAAGTACGGTGCACTTCGGCAGAAGAACGCTGAAGGCGGGTTTGAGCAGCGTCCGCTTGAACCAAGTGACTTCGCGATTCTGGTAAATGGCCACAAGGATGCCGAAAAAGCTGCAATATATTTGCGGGCTGCCGGGATTCCGGCCGTCCGTCTCAAAACTGGAAATGTCTTCGAAACACAGTCGGCACTCCACTGGCAGATGCTGCTCGGCGGGATTGCTCATCCAGGAAAACCAGCAAGCATTCGCACTTACGGCATTTCATGGTTTGGCGGGCTGTCAGAATACGACCTCCACGGCGACTCTAACGACCAGGTCTCAAATCTGCAGAAGGACTGCCTGCGGCGAGTTGAAATACTGCAGCGAGGCGGAGTGACTGCACTTTATATGTCCTACCGAAAGGATCCGATCTTCCTTAAGCAAATTTTAAGTGAACCTGACGGCGAAAGAAACATTACAGATTTAGACCATATTGCAGAAATACTTGGAGCTATACCAGAGTTATCCGGAGGTGCTGGTCCACTCACCTGCCTCAAAGTTTTTGAAGAACTTTTATCTGAGTCTGACGACGAGGCCGAGTCACAGAAGCGCAGAATTGAGAACAATCACGAAGCAGTCGTTATTTTGACAATCCATAGCAGCAAGGGCCTTGAGTTCCCTATCGTCTTTCTTCCTACACTGCACAAGAGTCGTGGCGATAAAGGCTCTAACCCCATCATGTTCCCATGGCAACTCCAAGATGGCGGCCCATCAACGCGGATCATTGATGCCGCTTCTGCGTTTAAATCCGCACAAGGCTGGATTTTCAAACCTCGGTGTCTGACTGACCCAAAATTTAAGTTAGCGGAGAAATTTAAGCTGATAGAAAAATACTCCCAGAAGGTAAACAAGGAAGAAATCGGGCGAACAATTGAGGCGAAGAATGACGCCACGTATGACGCGAAGCGACTCCTCTACGTGGCGTTGACCCGCGCCCAACACAAAGTGATTACGTATTGGTCTGCAACAACAGGTGGTAATAGAAACAATCTCAAGTTGTCATTTCCTCAACTCTTAAAAGATGCCGCTGGCTTGCAAGAGTTACCGACAGATAAAAACGGCTTGAAGGCAGCTCTTGACGCCATAGTCACCCGTTCACATGGAACGATAGAAGCAATAGAGCTTTCGCCGATTAGAAAAAAACCAAAAATTCGGGCCCATACAGAATCAGAGGACCATCAGCCGGTGCAAGTAGCAAAGTTTGATCTAAGCCGCCCCAAAATAGCAATCTTCGGCTACGAGCGCTGGTCTTACTCGCGAATTGCAAAACAGCTAACCACTGGAAGCCATAACGCATCTGCGCCCGCCGAGAGTGGTATCGATATGGAACTAGCTGGGGAGACTGATGAAACAAATGCGCCCACGATCCCCTCATATCTGTTCGATATCAATTCAATGCCGATGGCAAATTTACCTTACGGTGCTGGCTTTGGTAATAGGGTTCACGAAATATTGGATTCTGTGGATCCATCATCACCGAACTTTTCAACAGAAGTCTCTGAAGCAGTTAACTTACGATTTTCGGGCTGGTCAAGCGATTTTGAGCGAGACGGATTAGCTAGCGCAATCTCGTTATTCATCAAAGTACCTCTTGGCTCAGCACTTAAGAATAAAACTCTTGCTGACCTGGGCTCAAAAGATCGCATCTCAGAAATGAAATTTGATTTTCGACTCCCCCAGTACACGTCGGTGCCTGCTTCAGAAATCGCCCAAGTGCTCCTTGACCACGGAAATTTGCACGGCGATCTTCTCGATTACGCAAATAAGCTACGTGAGCACGCGCCCGATTCGCTTGCCGTCAGTGGATTCATGAACGGCGCAATCGATGCCGTCTTTCGAGTTATAGATAGAGATTCAGAAGAGCAATACTTCGTATCTGACTACAAAACAAACAAATTGCATATTGCCGGGGCGTTGAACCCGCTCGACGCATACGCACCGAGTGCCTTAGGGAGCGTGATGATTAAAGATGGCTACATTTTGCAGGCTCTCATTTACTCAGTTGCGCTTCACCGATATCTCAGGTGGCGAAAGCCAGATTACGATATCGAAAAACACTTTGGCGGTATCGCCTACCTATTTCTTCGCGGCCTCGTAGGCGCATCTGTTATCGGCGTGCCAGACGCGCCACACGGTGTCCATTTTTGGCGCCCGGAAAGTGGCCTGATTTTGGCCCTAGACAAAGTCTTCTCCGAAAGGGTGCACTGACATGGCCGTAATCACTCCAACTAGTCGCCACATAGAATTCGCCCCATTCATTGAACAATCCATTTTCACAGTTGCAGAGATTCATGCCGCCGAGACGATAGTCGATGCGGTCTTCCGCGATGTCGGAGAAACGCCATTATTCCTTGACTATCTATCAATAGCAATCGCGGTATGGGCGCCAAACAATGGGCATGTTTGCGCAAATCTTAGAAACATCCATGAACGAGTCTTAGAAGACAATGGATCCGAGGAAGAACTAGAAAGTCAAAATGCGATTGATTGGCCCAATGTCGACGTTTGGCTCGAACATCTTAACTCGAGCATCCTGGTCGGTAGACCGTCTAGTAATCATGATGTTGATCTAAAGCGACCTCTCGTTTTGAATGGCTCTTCGCTATACCTCACCAGACAATGGATAGATGAAGGCGATGTTGCGGAGCGGCTACGAACCCGACTGCTCCGCCAGAAGAGCCCACTGCCCGAAGGAGCGCAGTCGTGGATAGACGCCGTATTTAGTCAAGACACCAGCGGGTTACAAAAAGATGCAGTCAGGAGGGCGCTAACACACAACACCAGCGCGCTACTTGGTGGCCCTGGAACCGGAAAGACATTTACGATCGCCGGGATGCTTCATGCATTTTTTTCCGAACACAACTTAAAGACAATGGCTGAAACTCGACCGCTTCGCGTCGCCCTTGCTGCCCCGACAGCGAAAGCCGCAAAACAAATCGCCAACTCAATCGAAGATTCACTAAAAAATTCGGCCTTCCCGAACACCTTCTCCAACGAACTAACTCGCATAAGCACCGAGGCCTCGACCATTCATCGACTCCTGGGTTGGTCCCGAGGAAACCGAGGCAGATTTAAGCACAATCGCCAAAACGTACTGCCATTTGATGTCGTTATTATCGACGAAGTCTCAATGGTCTCATTGCCACTTGCAGCCCGACTACTTGAAGCATTGGCGCCAGAAACCAAGCTCGTTCTCGTCGGCGACCCAGAGCAACTAAAGAGTGTGGAGGCTGGTGCGGTGCTGCCAGAAATTTCTAAGCTCGACCCAGTTCGTGGATTCCCAATTACAACTTTGACCCGCAATGTTCGACAGGCAGCAAATGGAAAAACCAATCCGATCGGCGACCTTGCCGAAATGATAAGACAGATCCGAGATGAATCGACTACCTCAATAGATGCTGTTGTGAGTTTTCTCCGACAGAACCACGACGAGATCGTATGGATTGAGCCATCGTCAGCAACCGGTAATGACTTCGCTCCCACAAAAATCCAAAAACATATTGCGCCATATCTAGATGGCTACAAAAAAGCACTCGAATTTGCCAAGTTGGGTGACGGCAAAGGCGCTTTAGGAGAGCTCGCTAAAGTTCGCGTACTATGCGGACATCGAATAGGGCTATTTGGTGTTCGTGAGTGGAATAACTCGGTCGCCGATCTGATTGGCGTAGGTCGTGCCCGCGGATCGATTGGACAACCGCTTCTTAATACGCGAAATAATATGAAAACAGGGCTCGTGAACGGTGATACCGGGATAGTCATCAAGGATGGCAAGAGCGCACGAGCTGTTTTTTCTGTAGTTGCGCACGTATCTGACGCCGACGGTGGTACCGACGGAAATAGTTTCACACTACAAATGTTTGAACCGACGGCATTAGAAGATGTCGAAACCTCGTTTGCAATGACAGTACACAAGGCTCAAGGATCCCAGTTTGGAACGACTATTTTTGTAGTTCCTCCCGTGGGCTCACGCCTGCTCGTACGCGAAATGTTCTACACTGCGATTACTCGGGCTATGCAGAAACTAGTAATAATCGGATCAGAAGCAGCAATCCGCGAGGCGATAAATCGACGTATCGCGCGCGAATCCTGTCTGGCAGAGCGCATACAGCAGGGTTGAAAACACTTCAGACTAATTTGCCGTCGCGATTCCAGTTTCTGATGCTTAGGACTTTCGCATGATGTCTGTCGGTTGAAAATTAAATGACGCTCGAATAATTGTTACCCTAGTAGGCCTATGGCTCAACTCTTCCCAAACGATTTTGATTTAACTGGAATCGAATATTCCGAAGAGCGCGCAATAAAGATGTTAATCGCGAGCCTCGACGACTCCTGGATAATCATCCCCAATGTTTCAATCCTCGTCAACAGACAAGACTCAGAGATTGACATCATTCTTGTTTCTTTTGACATCGGCGTATACCTCATTGAGGTCAAAGGTGGCGCTATCACTATTGACAAGGGACAATGGAAGAGCAGCGGCACAAAAATTCAGGACCCGATTGCGCAGATTAGATCGGCTAAACACTCACTGATCAGCCGTCTCAGAAAGCAGAGGTTCGACCTAACTGGTTTTTTTATGCAGCACGTCGTCGCGTTTCCTGACATCGTCGACTTCCCCGCTGATGGAGCTGGGCCTGATTGCCCTCGGAAGATAGTGCTCACACAGGCAGACCTCAAAAACCCAATACCAGCCATGTCGGCACTTTCGGATGAATCAACAGTTGTTCCAAAAGATTCGCTAAAACTATTTTTAAAGGCTTTACGTCCAGATGTCTTAGAAATTGAAGTCGATGGGTCGTTAGTAAGAGGTGTATCACAGCGAATAAGCAAAGCGACATACGACAGCCTTATTCCAATCATCGAGCTCGACGAAAATCTTCGAGTAAACATTCGAGGCGCTGCTGGAACAGGCAAAACCTTTCTGTGCAAACAGTGGGCAAAACGTTCACTGAAACGTAACGAGTCAACTCTTCTCGTGTGCTACAACAAAATTCTCGGATCCGAACTCGCTTCGCGGAAAGAGGATATGGTGAAACATGTTGAGAATCCGCCACTCTTTCAGGTTGGATCATTCCACGATGTGGTCGCAAATCTTTTAAGTGATCTCGCACCGAAGGTGCCAGGAAATGCCGGCCAAGAATTTTGGGATACAGGACACGCTCAATCGCTGATCGCAAATATTCAGAAAATTAGTGTCAGATTTAAGACAATCATCATTGACGAGGGACAAGACTTTCATCCACTTTGGTTGAAAGCGCTCGAAGGACTTCTAGACGACCCGGCATCAGGCAAGATTCTGATGGCGTCCGATCAAAAACAGGCTATTTACGTTGAGTCTTGGGCGCCCCCAGCAGGCTGGACGACTCTAGAGCTCAAGAGAAACCTTCGAAATACTAAAGCGATCAGCGCAGCGGTTCAGAGGTTGGGTGGCG
>Ga0335396_10005009_pt1 | contig 13955 bp, 13 predicted proteins | sample FRY02_FD_205743 | JGI IMG/M metagenome (GOLD analysis project Ga0335396, IMG submission 205743) | Freshwater microbial communities from Lake Fryxell liftoff mats and glacier meltwater in Antarctica - FRY-02 (spades assembly) (version 2) | ecosystem: Environmental > Aquatic > Freshwater > Ice >... | reverse complement strand
GAGACAAATGTAGAGAATTCGCAACCTTCACGAAGTCGACGATTTCATGGCTATGTAGCTCAGCTGGTTAGAGCACAGCATTCATAATGCTGGGGTCCGTGGTTCAAATCCACGCATAGCTACCATACCATCAATGAGTTAGGAGAATGTAGGCCGTTTATTTTCAGAATAGGGTTACGCCGGGGTTACATTGCAGTGAAGTATTGGCAACCAAAAACCAGCGCATGGCCAATTCGATTTGAGTTTTTGGAAATCAGCCGGCTACTTTGAAGCATTACGTTTGATCTTCCGCTCATCTTTACCGCCCGTAACGCCGATTGCAATTGACCCAAAAGCGGAAGCACCTCGCCGGGCCAGTGGGGTCGCTGTAGAGATTCACCCCCCCCCTCTTAGTGCGTTCCCGGTCTAGACAGGCCACCTATCCACCCTCAATTCCTATCACGACTCTCGGCCTGTACTGCTTGCCGGAGTCGTTCGCTGCCTGAGCCGTATAGCACTCATCACAGATCGACTGGTTGCCCACTGCGTCGGTTCCGCCCTTAACCTTTGGCTTGGCCAGCGACGTATTTCAAGTCTAGTTAAAGGGCTATGGGATGTTAAGCTCAATGAGCCGTAAGGCGCGAGTCACAAAAAAAGCGCCCGCCTGATGCATCTTGTACAACCTGAAAAAATCCAGATAGCCACGATCCATGACGTAAAACGCGCCAGCTTCGATAAGCAATATATCGAGCACATTGACATCTCCCATCTTGCCATCGCTGATGTGGATCAACGCAGGTATCGCGCCGCGCAAGTCCAGCAGCGTGTGCATCTTCACCGCCGCCTTGGTCGATCGAAACGGCGTCCAATCGAACAGACTCAAGCAAAGATCGATGGTAGTGGAATCCAGCGCGTCAACCCTGGCGTCGAGTTCGACGGTCATCGGTTCTTTGATGTAAAGCTCCCTTGCACGCAATATCAGTCGCATGGCCAGTGCGTGATAGATACGCCAGTCCCGATTGTTCAACGCATCCGCCAGCGTAGTGCGGGCAGGCGGGCCCTTCAACCCCAATATGAAACAATTTGGCTTGATTGGACAACAGGCACGCTTCGATGTCGCGCAAGGATTCGCGCCACGACAACTGCGAAAAGACCATCACTCGAAACAAGTCGGCGCAATCCAAGGTGCGCACACCAGAATCGCCATTGCGCCTTTCGATAATGCGTCCGAAGTTCTTCCACGGCACGTACTCCATGACTTGCGCAAACAGTGTTTTGCCCACGTTCATTTGCTACTCCCAGTCTGATAAACCTGAAAGTATCGCAAATGTTTAATCTGGAATTCAAATCGTGGACACCCATGAATCCTTTGAAACCCTTATCAATGGCGGCTCCCTAGTACTTTATCAGCATAACTTTGAAACTTTTCGGGATTTTGTTCGTTCATCGCTACCGCACCTGTTCAGCTGGGACATCACAGCGCCAGCACCGACAACAGATTTTTCAGGTAGAGGACGACATAGAGGCGCTGGAGCGACGGATGCACCAGCGAAGCTGTACTCACCAGCTGTTTCGCATCCGTTGGAAACTATGTTGATATGAGGAAATCAACCGGGTCGTGAGAAAAAAGACCGGAAGCCTGCTTCCAATTGAGAAAAACGTCCGCTAGACTCAGTGCATCGCCGATTTCCGGGTGTTTTTCTCAAATAATTAGATATTCCGGCTGTTTTTCAGATTCCCCGGCCCGTTTTCGGATAACACTCTGACCAGAACAAGACCATGACAAAAACAAGCCTGGGTTACAGTCATCTGATTCAGCACTACAGCCTGCAAGTGCTGCCGCTGGACATTGAGGCCAGTGTGGACCCGGCCATCCGAGGACGCGAGCTGCGTCCGCTAGGCAAGCAACAGCGCCTATTGGCGGAACCCAAATATCAACCAGAGGATACCCTGGCAGGCCATCTCCAGTTTGCCCTGCGTTATGAAGGCGTGAATCTGCAGGTATTGAAATTGCTGTTTGCTCAGGAAGATGCCACACACACCAAACAAACGCAGAGCGCCTTATGCGTATGGCTTCAAGGTAGTCCGGGGTCAATCTACGCACGCAGAGCCTGCTTCCTCTACGAATGGTTGAACCAGTCAGAATTACCCATGAGAGACCCTGTCTCCGACCGCGCAGGTTACGTCGCCTTAATCGACGCCCGCCAACAATTTGCCCGCGAACCGGGTGAAAAGTACGGTCGCTTCCGCATTCTGAACAATTTGCCGGGCACCCCGTCCTTCTGCCCGTTGGTGCGCAAAAGTGAATTTCTGCAAACCATGCTCGCCAAGGATCTGCGCAATGTGACCGGGGATACACTGGCTGGCTATGATGAAGCCGTACTGCGCCGCGCAGCCGCTTGGCTCTATCTCAAGGAAACCCGTTCCAGTTTTGAATTGGAGCGTGAAACCCCCTCGGCCAGCAAAGCGCAGCGCTTCGCGGATCTGCTGCGAGAGGCTGATACAGGCACACCGCTGACAGAGGAAAGATTGCTGGAATTGCAGCATGCTGTACTAGATCCGCGCTTTCATGAGTTTACATGGCGTACACGTCAGAACTGGCTGGGTGATGACCTGGGTTATCGCCAGAAAGTCGATTTTGTCCCTCCACGGCCGGAAGATGTCGCCGATATTATGATCGGCTTACTGGCCATGGCTGAAAACCAGCGCTTAACCAATAGCATGGACCCCGTGGTGGCAGCCGCCTGCATCGCCTTCGGCTTTGTGTTTATACACCCTTTCATGGACGGCAACGGCCGCATTCACCGTTACCTGATCCATGATGTACTGGCCAAGGCTGGCTTTACCCCCAAGGGCATTGTGTTGCCAGTGTCGGCAGTGATTCTGGCGAATCTGAACCAATACACCGATGCACTGGCGCATTTTTCCAGACCTCTTAATCAGCGCAGCTCTTTCTATCCAGACACGCCAGACGTGCCAGCGACGGGCAATGACGCGGTGTATTTCCGTTACCCGGACCTGACACACCAGGCCGAGTTTCTGTACTACGCACTGGAGCGAACAGTGACGGAAGACCTGCGCCATGAAATTGATTTTTTGCTGGGCTTCGACCGCGCCAAGCAAGCGCTGAATGCCTTGCTGGATTGGCCGGATCACCGCGAGGATTTATTCATTCAACTGCTGCACAACACCCAATGGAAATTGTCTGCCAACAAGCGCAAAAGCCATTTTCAGTGGCTGCAGGATAAAGAATTAGAACAGGCTGAGGCGCTGGTGCGCGAGGCCTTCACAACACAGTAACAAACCAGGGAGCCTCTGAATAACTCTATGGTCACTCTGGCCTTCGGGCGGGCGTCTGCGCCGCTTCTGCCGCGTTGTCGTGCTTGCCAGGGGCTACGGCCATTGTCGGCGCACGACGCCTTGCAGCAGCGGGCGCAGTCACCCGCAGAGTAGTCGTAGAGTTATTCAGAGGCTCCCTGGGTATCTGATGCCTGCAACGACGAAAGGAAGCCTTTAATGTCCACCGAAAAATACCGTAACCGGCTGATCACACTGCTCAAGGAGCTGTTCCAGCTCGACCAGCCAGAGCTGGACTTTGGTCTTTACAAAATCATGCATGCCAAGAGTGTGCAGATTAGCCGCTTTCTTGAGAACGACTTGCTGAAGGAAATAGAGCTGGCTTTTGGTAAGGCTGACAGTGACCGTATTGCTCAAGCCAAGGCAAGCTATGATGCCGCGCTGGAACAAGCTAAAAAATTCGGCGCCCCTGAACCCGAAAATACTGACGGCGTGAAGGAAGCCAAGGCGTCCTATGAAAACGCCAAAGACGGCGGCAATGCCGAGGCGGAAATCTACGACCACCTGTACCGTTTCTTCGAACGCTACTACGACAGCGGCGATTCCATGTCACGCCGCTACTATGTATGTACAATGTTCTTCTAAAGCTATCGGGCCTGGGCTATGCTCATTGTGTTGAAACCCCAGTCATAGCAAAAAGGGGTTCCGCCTCTGATGTTTTAAGGAGCAAACAATGGCCAGATTTCCTTCTCTTCCTCAAGTCCCCCATCTCAGTGATGTCTTTCAGAGGTTCGGCCGCGGGATCTGGCAACTTACTGATTTTCACGATGTGGTATTACGCGGTGACTCTGAGTGGAGCGTTGCTGAACGGGAATTGATGGCAGCATATGTGTCCGGACTGAATGCCTGCAGTTTTTGCCATGATTCCCACCAGCTGATCGCAGAAATTCACGGCATTCCAGAGGCTACACTGAAGACTCTGGTTGAGCATCCCGAGGACAGTGGCATAGAGCCGTGCCTGGTGCCGGTATTGGCATATCTTCGCAAACTTACGTTGACGCCTTCCAAAATGATCGATGCCGACTCTCATGCTGTCTTTGCGGCCGGTGTCTCGGAGCAGGCCCTGTATGACGCCGTAACTATCTGTGCCTTGTTCAATTTCATGAATCGTATTGTTGAAGGCTGCGGTGTGCAGACCAGCCAGGCGAATCTGTCGGCTTCGCGCGCTCGTCATCAGCACAGCAGCGACAGCTCCACCCCTTATACTGACTTCGCGCGTAAGATCGGTATCACCCCTCCCTGACTTTAAAGCCTGCGCATAGCCGCTGTAACCATCAACAGGAGTACACCATGACCCACATAGAGACGCTTGAAGCTGCTGGATTCTCTGCTTCTGAACTGACTGACGGCCACCACGCCGTCTATTCTCCTGTCGACGGGGCACTGGTGGCACAGATCGCTACGACTCCGCTGGCGCAGATGCCCACTCTCATCGACCAGGCCCAATCTGCCTTTTCGCAGTGGCGTAATGTTCCGGCTCCGCGCCGGGGCGAACTGGTGCGTTTATTTGGCGAAGAATTAAGAGCAGCCAAAGCGCAGCTGGGTGCCGTGGTTACGCTGGAAGCTGGCAAGGTGACCTCGGAAGGTCTGGGCGAAGTGCAGGAGATGATCGATATCTGCGATTTTGCCGTCGGCCTGTCACGGCAGATTTATGGGCTTACCATCGCATCTGAGCGCCCGGGCCATCGTATGATGGAAACCTGGCATCCGATGGGACCCTGTGCAGTAATTTCCGCATTTAACTTTCCGGTGGCGGTGTGGGCGTGGAATGCAGCACTTGCTCTGGTATGCGGAAATCCGGTGATCTGGAAACCTTCCGAGAAAACGCCACTGAGCGCACTGGCCTCGATGAAAATCATGCAACGGGCACTGGCACGTTTTGGAGATGCACCGGAAGGACTGCTGCAATGTGTGATAGGTGATGCCAGCCACGGCGAGGCGCTGGTCAACAGCAAAAAAGTACCGGTTGTCTCAGCTACCGGGTCAACCCGCATGGGCGCTATAGTGGGACCAAAAGTAGCGGCGCGTTTCGGTCGGGCAATTTTGGAACTGGGCGGCAATAACGCGATGATTGTCGCGCCCTCGGCCGATCTGGACATGGCCGTGCGAGCCATTGTTTTCTCGGCAGTAGGCACGGCCGGTCAGCGCTGCACCTCATTAAGGCGGTTGATTGTTCACCATTCAATTCGCCAGCAACTAACCGCAAAGTTAAGCCAGGCTTATGCCAGTCTTGCCATTGGCGACCCGCGTCTGAACGGGACTTTAGTTGGCCCCCTTATTGATGCCACTGCACGCACAAAGATGCTGGACACTTTGGAACATGCCCGCGCCGAGGGCGGCATTATCCATGGCGGACGGCCGGTAAGCAGCGGTGTCCCGGCGGGCGGCGTTTATGTGGAACCGGCTCTGGTGGAAATGACTGAGCAGACTGAAACCGTGCGTACGGAAACCTTCGCACCCATCCTGTATATACTCGGCTATGAGACTCTGGAAGAAGCTATTGCGATGCAGAACGATGTTCCGCAGGGGCTGTCTTCCTGCATTTTCACGCTCAATCTGCGCGAAGCGGAAACTTTTCTATCGGCTGCTGGATCGGATTGTGGCATTGCCAATGTCAATATCGGACCCTCGGGCGCTGAAATTGGCGGCGCTTTCGGGGGTGAAAAAGAAACCGGCGGCGGCCGCGAAAGCGGGTCGGATGCCTGGCGTGCTTATATGCGCCGTCAAACCAATACCATCAATTACTCCGCGCAGTTGCCACTGGCACAGGGAGTAACGTTCAATTTCTAAAGGATGAGCCATGTTTACTAAAATAGCCGTACTGGGTCTGGGGAAAGTGGGCCACCTGGCCGCAGAATTGCTGCATGAGGCAGGTTTTACAGTGACAGGTCTGGATAACAGGGTAATTGATGCACCGTTCCTTACCCGTATGACCGATATGACTGACATCTCGGGTTTGAAGGCCGCGCTCAGTGGACAGGAAGCTGTACTCTCCTGCCTGCCCTATCACCTGAACATCGCCATCAGCTCCGCAGCGCATGCGCTGGGTCTGCACTATTTTGATCTTACCGAAGATGTACCCACTACCCGCCACATCCGTGATCTGGCAAAAACCTCAAAGGGGTTGATGGCGCCGCAATGCGGTCTTGCACCCGGTTTTGTCGGTATCGTTGCCGCAGATCTCGCCGCTCAGTTTGATACGGTACGCTCTATTAAACTGCGGGTAGGCGCACTGCCCCAGAATCCCACCGGACTGCTCGGTTACGCCTTCAACTGGTCACCGGAAGGGGTGGTTAATGAGTACCTGAATGACTGCGAAGTCATTGAAGAAGGTGTGCTTAAATCCGTGTCTGCGATGGAATGGATCGAAACTATCTATATCGATGGTGTGCATCTGGAGGCCTTCACCACGTCGGGCGGTCTCGGTACCATGTGCGAAACCTATGCCGGCATCATTCAGAATCTCGATTACAAAACCATGCGCTATCCCGGCCATGTCGCGCTGATGAACTTCTTTTTCCACGAACTCCTGATGCGTGAGCGCCGCGCTGAGGCCGGACAGATTCTGACCCATGCCAAGCCACCGGTCGATGAGGATGTGGTGTATGTGCACGTTGCCGCAGAGGGATGGACAGCGGGAGCACTGCAGCGCCGCGAGTTTGTACGGGCGTATTATCCGCTGACCATCAATGGAAAATCCCGCACAGCTATTGCCTGGACTACCTCAGCCTCCGTAGTGTCAGTGATTGAAATGGTGCGCGCTGGCGCTCTGCCAGCTCAGGGCTTTCTCAAACAGGAAGAGATTCCACTGGTCCCTTATCTGGCAACCCGAACGGGTGACTATTTCAGGATCGGGCACCAGGGTCGCTACAAGAATCCGCCATCGACCAACTGAACCAGACGCTTATGCAGGTTATAGTAGATGCTCTTTTAATAGCGCTCATTCCAGGCTTTCAGGAAATCTAATTCTTTTCGTAAAATGTAATAAAAATACAGAATTTAAATGATTAACCTATATTTGTCAGGTATCCTGTAACTTAATTACACAAACCGGATCGGAGGTATTATGAGTCAATTACACTCCCGCGTTGCACAGGTCACTGAGCGAATCATCGAGCGCAGCCAGAGCTTGCGGGGCGACTATCTGGTCCAACTGCGGCACGATCAGCAGCACCGACCCGCCCGCGGTAAATTGAGCTGTGGCAATCAGGCCCATGGCATCGCAGCCTGCAGTGACTCAGACAAGAACAGTCTGAAGCTGATGGAATCGGCCAATATCGCCATCGTCACCGCCTATAACGATATGCTCTCTGCCCACCAGCCCTATGCGCTTTATCCAGACATGATTAAGGCGGCGCTGCGCCAGATGGGTTGTACCGCCCAGGTTGCCGGTGGTGTGCCTGCCATGTGCGACGGCGTCACTCAGGGTCAGGCGGGCATGGAACTGAGTCTGCTGAGCCGTGATCTGATTGCCCAGTGTACAGCCCTGTCCCTGTCTCACCAGATGTTTGACGGCGTACTGGCGCTGGGAATCTGTGACAAGATTGTACCGGGGTTGTTAATGGGCGCACTCAGTTTCGGCTATCTGCCAACGCTGTTTGTGCCGGCAGGTCCCATGCAATCAGGCTTACCCAATCAGGAAAAGCAGCGCATTCGCCAGCTCTATGCCGAAGGCAAAGTCGGGCGCGAGGAATTGCTTCAGGCTGAATCAGCTTCCTACCACAGCGCCGGCACCTGTACCTTTTATGGTACTGCCAACAGCAATCAGGTAGTGCTGGAGGCGCTGGGTCTGCAACTGCCTGGCAGTTCATTTGTTAATCCCGATAATCCCCTGCGGGCACGGTTGACTGATGAAACCTGTTTCCAGATTGCCCGCATTACCGCACTCGGCAGAGATTACCGTCCGGTGGGCGAAATAGTTGACGAGCGCGCCATGGTCAATGCCACGGTGGCACTGCTGGCCACTGGAGGCTCCACCAACCACGCCATACACCTGGTGGCTATTGCGCGCTCTGCCGGTATTTTGATGAACTGGACTGACATTGCTGATTTATCAGCAGCTGTGCCTTTACTGGCCAGGGTCTACCCGAATGGTTCAGCTGATGTGAACCATTTTCATGCCGCTGGCGGCACTGCCTGCCTGTTTCGCCAACTGCTTGGTGGCGGCTTTATGCATGCTGATGCGAAAACTGGCTGGGGCAGCAGTTTTGCTGATTTCACTCAGGAAGCTGTGTTCAATATGGAGGGCAATGGCGAAGGACTGCGCTGGCGTGAGTCACCGCTGCAGCCATTGGATCTCAGTGTACTTACCACGGTGGATCAGGCTTTCTCGGCTGAGGGTGGATTACGTCTGCTTGAGGGCAATCTCGGCCGCAGCATCATCAAAGTATCGGCAGTGGCCGAACAGCACCGTATTGTTGAGGCGCCAGCCATCATCATTGATGATCAGGATTTGCTGGCAGACATGTTCAAAGCGGGCGCACTCAATCGTGATTGTGTGGTGGTAGTGCGTTTTCAGGGACCCAGGGCGCGCGGCATGCCGGAACTGCACAAACTGACGCCCTTCTTAAGCAGTCTGCAGGATAAAGGTTACAAGGTTGCGCTGGTGACAGACGGCCGCATGTCCGGGGCATCGGGCAAAGTGCCAGCGGCCATTCATCTGGTGCCGGAAGCCGCATCAGGTGGACTGCTGAACCGACTCCAGAACGGCGATATCATTCGCGTGGACGCCATGGCTGGAGAACTGCAATTTATCGGGGATCTGGACGAATTGCAGGCGCGCACTCCCGCAGCGCTGCCCAGTGCTGGACAACGCGGTTGCGGTCGCGAACTGTTCGGCATTAATCGTCTCGGGATCAGCAATGCGGAGCAAGGCGCCTCTTATCTGTTTGAAGGCAGCTGATGATCTGGAATCCGATCGCCGACATTGGCGGCACCAACGCCCGTTTTGGCGCTGTACTGGATGGAGAGTTACAAGCCGAATTTGAATTTTGCACCTGCCTGCAACCCATTCCGGTATTTCTGGTCACCCGCAGCAACCTGGGCTTACAGAGTGCTGCGAAATACTTAAAAAGGAGATCCATGTGCGTGTAATGTTGGCAGGTAACCCAATGATTCCTGTGATCACCCTGGATCGAGTCGAGGATGCGATTCCGTTGGCAAGAGCACTGGTGGCCGGTGGTTTAAGGGTGCTGGAAGTTACCCTGAGAACCGAAGCTGCCAGGGAGGGTATACGCCGTATTGTCGCAGAGGTTGAGGGTGCCATCGTCGGCACTGGCACAGTCTGCACGGCGCAGCAGGTTCAGCTCTCCAGCGACCTGGGCTGCCAGTTTATGATCTCCCCTGGCAGCACCAGACAATTATTGGACGCCGCCGCACAGTCAACGCTGAACTTTATGCCCGGTGTATCGACTGTCAGCGAAATGATGCTATGCATGGAATACGGCTACCAGGATTTTAAATTCTTTCCGGCTGAAGCTTCTGGTGGCGCGGCAAAAATCAAGGCGATTGCCGGACCTTTCGCTGATGCACGCTTTTGCCCGACCGGTGGCATTGGTCTGAACAACATCAGGGATTACCTGAGTCTGCCCAATGTCCTGTGCGTAGGCGGCTCATGGGTGGCACCTGGCGCCTTGATTGCCGCGAAACGCTGGGATGATATTGAACGATTGGCCCGCGAGACTGTCGATTTCTGTGCCGGATTGAGAACGGCTATATAGTAATTCTGAACAGCGATGCCCTGAGGTTGATAATGAGTGACACGATTGATCTGGTGATATTTGGAGCGCTTGGCGACCTGTCTAAACGCAAACTGTTTCCTGCGCTGTATCAGCTCGACCGGGCCGGTCTGCTTGACGATAAGGTCCGTATTGCCGCACTGGCCAGAGACGATATCAGCACTGCGGCTTTCGCCGAACAAATGCAACTGGTGCTGAAAAAAGCATTCGACAGCAGCGCCTTCGACGAGTCTTCCTGGCAGCGCTTCTGCAGTCGGCTGAGCTATATCAAGGTCGATTTTGCGCAGCAGGAGCAATTTCTCGCCATCAAACAATGGCTGCTCGAAGACCGTATTACAATCTATTACCTCGCCACACCGCCCAGCCTGTTCGGGTCAATCTGTAAGCACCTCAGCGCGGCCGAATGCGTTGCCAGCGATACCCGTATCGTACTGGAAAAACCCATAGGTCATGACCTGAAAAGCTCACAGAAGGTGAACAGCGCGGTGGCTGATTGTTTCGATGAACGCAATATCTACCGCATTGATCACTACCTCGGTAAAGAGACCGTGCAGAATCTGCTGGCACTGCGCTTTGCTAACCGCATGATCAACTCACAGTGGGATAACAGCTGCATTGATCACGTCCAGATTACCGCGGCAGAAACGGTTGGTATTGAGGGGCGCTGGTCCTACTATGATAAGGTTGGTCAGTTGCGCGATATGATTCAGAATCATGTGTTACAACTGCTCTGCATGGTGGCGATGGAGCCTCCAAACTCTCTGCAGGCCGATGAAATTCGCGCTGAAAAAGTCAAAATTCTGCGGGCTCTGAGTCCAATCACTGTCGATAATGTCGCCAGCCAGGCGGTGCGGGGGCAATACACCGCAGGCTGGGTTGCTGGCAAACCGGTAGTTGGTTATATGGAAGAAGCTGGCAGTGAGCGCGACCGCAGCAATACCGAAACCTTTGTTGCGCTGAAAGCTTATATTGATAACTGGCGCTGGGCCGGCGTGCCGTTTTATTTACGCACCGGCAAGCGCATGCAGAGCAAGGTTACCGAGGTGGTTATCACTTACAAGGATCACCCTCATGCCATTTTTCCTGATAGCCAGGGAGAGGCCAAGAACCGCCTGATAATCCGGCTGCAGCCGAATGAAGGCATTGAGCTGGAGATGGTATCCAAGAAACAGAGTTTGAAAGAGCGCATGAGTCTGGAAAAGCGCCGTCTTAATCTGGATTTTTTCGATTCCTCCGGCGAATCAAGAATAGCTGATGCTTATGAACGGCTGTTTCTGGAAGTCATCAAAGGCGATCAGTGGCTGTTTGTCAGTCGTGAGGAAATAGAAGCCTCCTGGCGCTGGTGCGATACCCTGCTGGATGCCTGGAAACAGACAGGCATCGGCACCGTGGGCTACAGCGCCGGATCGTCCGGACCGTCAAAGGCAGATATGCTGATTGAAAAGGATCAGCGCAGTTGGCATGGCTCATGATTATTGAACGCGTTAATTTTGCTGACACCGAGCAACTGGATATCGCCCTGGTGGCCGAAGTGCTAGCGCTGCTGAATGCGGGTATTGAGCAGAACGGCCACGCCATCCTGGTAGTGTCCGGCGGGCGCACACCGATTGGTTTTTTTCAGCTTTTATCCCGACAGACTCTGGACTGGCAGCAGGTAACGGTGACCCTGGCTGACGAGCGCTGGGTTGATGCTGAGCATACTGACAGTAATGAAAAACTGGTGCGGGAGAACCTGCTGGTAAACCATGCCAGAGCAGCACATTTTGTTGCGCTCAAGAATTCAGCCGCAACGGCTGCAATGGGCCAGGCTCAGGCCAGCCAGGCACTGGCTGAGGCCGGTCAATTCACTGTGGTAATTCTGGGCATGGGTGACGATGGCCATACCGCATCCCTATTTCCCGAAGCTGCAGAACTCGCGCATGGTCTTGATATGAACTCCGGTCTGGTCTGTATCGCGGTGACGCCTGTGCATGCGGCTCATCAGCGCATCAGCCTGACTCTGCCTCGTCTGCTCAACAGCCGCAAGATCATCCTCCATATCAGCGGAGACGCCAAATTAAAGGTTTTGGAGTCAGCTCTCACTGGCGATGATGAGCTGGCTATGCCGGTGCGTGCCATCCTCAAACAACAGCTGACACCGCTGGCGATCTACGCTGCCCCAATGCCGCAATAAAAGTTGCGTCAACGCTCGATAAACCCCATCTGAAAATTGATGACCGATTGCAGTATTGCCGGTTTTTCTTTACATCATGAATTCTTGCCAAGGTTGGCACCGCGACTTTAGTTTTCTTGCGCTGCACCAGGAAAATTTGCCTTGGAAAAGGTAACTACTCGAATCGAGAAAAACCACTATTACCTATTACCGACCACTATTTCTCGACAAGACCGCATGCGACTTCATGAAGTCTGTAACCAGCCTGTTTTTTGCAGCGCTAACGCCATACTCTTTCGCAAGCGCTGGCCACAGGCTAAGCGCTGTTTGTGTTTGCTCAATAATTTGATTGAACCGGGGCTTGGCAAGTTTTGCAGCCTCCCCCAGTTTTAGTAAATGCTCAACACCAGGATTTGACCTTCCCCCATGACCATGGTGCTTTGCTCACCCCTTGGTCCTGATGAGAAGGTCGGGGCGTAGGCGGGCGATACTGTCCATTGCCCTTCAGAATTCATCAGGAAGCTGAAGTTTTTAGCGTGGTCATCACGGTTATGTACCAGCACATTAAACACCGCAAGGCGGTACATTTTTTCCACTTCCCGTATGTCCCGTGTCAGTTGGCTGGTCAGCGCAATCAAGTCTTCATAGTCAAGGGAAGGAGTACGGAAATCTGAATGCAGAATGCCGCAAGCAGTATACATGTGGAAGCGTTTTTGCCCGTCCCTGTCAAAACGCTTGATCGTAAAATATCCTGCGCCATGCGCCGCAGGAAACAGGTGCACATCAGGCACGGTTATACCTGCCTCCTTCGCCATTAAGGCATACACATATTCTATGGCACCCCCATCGGCGCCATCTTGAGCATTTGAAAACTTCACAATCCAAGGCTCATAGCCGTAGGCCAGGTCATGCATACCATGAACAATGTTTTGACGAGTGCTGTCCAGCCCAATCAGGGCTTTAGTTCGTGCGCCTGCTGACGAGCCATTTAAGGCCAGAAGCTCTTGCAGCATGTCATCGGCCGTGCCGTCCAGAATCTCCTGAGCCTGCTCAGCTACTCTATCCAGACTAATGGCAACGCCTGATTTTAACGGCAGGTGAACGGGTGAAATCTCCAGACCGTTTTTGATGAATGCGCCGCCATACTCAAAATAAATTTTGCGCTCATGCATTGCCAAACGGCCAATTGGCAGCACCCCAACGCCAAAATTCAGCCCAACTTTATTTCCATCAAAGAGAGCGATTTCTTCATTTGCGACGACCTCTCCCGCAGCCCCGGCATTACTGCCGACTATTAAAAGCGCGGCGATCGCTGGCGCGTACACGGCTAGAATAAACAGCGGGTGACTTCCACTAAGTTCGCCAAATGTTGCCTCTACCCAATCTGTCCCTAGTATAAAGAGTGCGAAAAGAGACCACGCCAACCCAAAGACGATCAATAGAAAAGGGAAGATTAGCCAGCTATCAAGATCTTTAAGCTGTTCCGATTCGCTGGGCGTGCTGGATATTCGTTTTGTCATCTCGTCATTCCTAAGGAGCCTCTGAATAACTCTATGGTCACTCTGGCCTTCAGCCGATTTCGCTGGCAAGGCGCACTTGCGCTGGCATGCGTCCGCCTGTCAAGCAAGGGCAACGCAGCCAGCGGGATCGGCTGAAGGCCCCTTCGGGCGGGCGTCTGCGCCGCTTCTGCCGCGTTGCCGTGCTTGCCAAGGGCTACGGCCATTGCCAGC
>Ga0335396_10005005_pt1 | contig 13962 bp, 17 predicted proteins | sample FRY02_FD_205743 | JGI IMG/M metagenome (GOLD analysis project Ga0335396, IMG submission 205743) | Freshwater microbial communities from Lake Fryxell liftoff mats and glacier meltwater in Antarctica - FRY-02 (spades assembly) (version 2) | ecosystem: Environmental > Aquatic > Freshwater > Ice >... | reverse complement strand
ATCAGAGGCATTAAATTTGTTGCAGAAAACTCGTGAAGGTGAAATCCGAGATTTCTTTGTTTTACACGGCCAGCAGAGTGCTTATTTTAGATATCGGGGTGCCACCAAATCTAAAGTCGCCCAAAGCGTAAGCAGGAGCGTGACTCCGAGGATGGATCCTTCAATTGAGCAAGAGGTTTTTAAAAGAGATAAATATTGCTGTAGGTACTGCGGAATCGGAGTAATCCCCAAAAAATTCCTTAAAAAATATGCCGTGCTAATTGGAATAGAGAATTTTCCGATTGGAAGGACCAACGCAACAAGGCACGGTGTTATATTGGGATTTCAAGCAGTTGCTGACCATGTTCAGCCTTATAGCGAAGGCGGACTAACAGATTTATCAAATATGGTAACGAGCTGTTGGTCTTGCAATTACGGAAAGGCAAATTACACACTTGCAGATCTCGATTTAGATGATCCACGTGATAGGAATCCAGTAGGTATTCTAGATTGGAATGGACTCACGGACGTTGCGTAAACATTAGCAGGTGAAAAGTTATTGTCAGTGGTCGGTGATACCTTTCAAGTGAATGAAAGGAAGAAATATGAAATGTCCTAATTGCAAGTCAGCAGAAGCGGTTCGCGAGATTCTCTATGGCGAACCTACCTATCCAGTTGATGAAGGTAAATACATAATCGGTGGGGCCATGATGGAAGAAGGCTCACCTGATTATCGATGCCTTACATGTGGCTGGGAGCAGCAAAACGAAATTAGCGCGATTCTTGGAAGCTTTATCGGCGGGGGAGCCACAGTTTTTAAGGAAGTGATTCCAACTTCTGAATTAGATCGGGATTAACATTTCAAATTGGTAGTGTGTTTGGTTTTCATGGCAATTTTTTCGAACATATGGGACTGCTGCGAAGAAGGCTGTTGTTAAATCGCTTACATTTGCCGTTAGTTCTTCCATTCTATAATGATATTTTTCAAGGCTTCCTCTAACGTAGGTTCTACTTCAGCAGATTCAACAGCACGAGTTGTTACTCAAGATTGGCGAACCATCTATAACACGATACGCCCACACGGAAGCCTTGGAGGCTTAACGCCAGCAGAGTTTGCACAAATATGCAAAGATAAAGAAAAGGAAACCGTGACTCTCTAAGAAAGTGGACTCACAAACGGGGTCCGGTCAATGCTGTTCCGGGAGAACGTACTGCTACAAATGCGATCGGCCATGGCAAGCAGGCAGCACGCGTTATAGATTCATGGTTACAGAGCAGCGAATTTATTCATGCGCCACGGCCCCCGCTTGCAGAGTTCGCAACGTTAAATACGTGGTATTACTCAGATGCTTCGAAGACAATGCGCCCACGATTGGATGTCATTCGGCGCGCAACTAATTTTGCGGAAGTTGTTCAAGGGTTAGATGAAGCAACAGCGCTCTTTGAAGCCAGACGATGTCTTTCATGTGGCAATTGCTTCTCTTGTGATAATTGTTTTGGAGTATGTCCAGATAATGCCGTGATCAAATTAGAGAATGGAAAATACGAGATCAACTTGGATTATTGTAAAGGATGTGGAATATGTGTAGTCGAATGCCCATGCGGCGCAATTGAAATGGCTCCTGAGCGATCGTAGCGGTGGGCGATAGCAGCGGAGATCAGGCTCTATAGTCTTTACGTCCCCAGAATTCCCACATTCCTATCACGCTTAGGATTAGAGCAAAGCCAAAGAGCAGGTCTTCCAATGGAGCAGATGCAACGCGAAAACCAATAATGGCATCAGGGTTGTACATAACAATATTGCGCGAAGTCAGCCACCAATTGGTGAGTAATTGGAAGGGCAAAATAATGGCGTACGAGGTCCAAAACCTTTTACTTGTAATCAAACTTGTTTTAGTTAGCACAGAATCAAGAATCAGGGCAAAAACTAGTGCCGTGGCTGCAATGAAGGTGTACATCATTTTTCAGACTTCCAATGAGGTTTGACTTTGATAACCGCTTCGATTGTCATGATTGCAGCGATTGGAATGATTATGAAGAAGAGAAATTCTTCCAGCGGAATTCCAAATGGACCATAAATTCCAAGAATTTGTTTCCGATCAAAAAACCAGTGTCCTTGCGCGATGGCATAAGCATCCCAGATAAGAAATAAAGTACTAATTGGAATAATGCTAATAATTACTCGCTTTATCCTGCGCAGGACTCCGATTTTTAAGAAAATTTCCAGCCAGAATGAGCTACAGACGATAAAGATAAGCATCGCCATGTAACTCCACTTAAGCACGAGGTAATCCTCTCATGATCTGAAATTAATTTGGCGGTGTTAAAGAAGTTGCCAGCAGTTTTCTAGTTTTACTCTATTATTAGCTTTGGCTTAAGTTGAGATATGGACGGAGACAAGAATGGGTTTTTCACCACGATCGATTCTTTCTATTCCAGCTAGTCAGACCAAGATGTTGGAGAAAGGCTTGGTTCTAGAAGCCGACCAATTGCTAATTGACCTTGAAGATTCCGTGACAGAGGGTTCTAAGATTCAAGCACGAGAGAATATTAAAACTTGGGCAGTACTACTTTCTACGAAAACTTCGAAGAAGATTAGCGTGCGCATCAATGAGTTTGGCTCGACTTTGTGTGCTGATGATTTAAAAATGATTTTAGAAGGAGTTGCGCCTTTTCTGCACTCAATAATGGTGCCAAAAGTTAATGATAGAAAAACACTCGATTCACTAGATAGCGAATTATCAAGAATTGAGAAGACAAATAATTTAGAAGTTGGTGTAATTGAAATCGAAGCACAGATCGAAAGTGCCATGGGTCTGATAAATGTTACGCAAATTGCAAGTCACCCAAGGGTGAGTTCGTTATCTTTTGGGCCACTAGATTTTATGGCCTCTATATCAATGCCATCGAGTAAGCCGGGCTTTGCCCTTGAAAGCGTAGAAACCGCACTTCAATTTCCGCTTCTACAAATCGTGATTGCTGCCCATGCTTTTGGTAAGGCCGCTTATGACGGCCCCTGTGTTTCACTCGATGGATTAAGTGATGTTGAAAAACAGAGTGAGATTGCACGCGCATTGGGTTGTGATGGAAAGTGGGTAATCCACCCAAGCCATATCGACACATGCAACAAAGCTTTTACGCCGAGCGCTAAAGAAATAGCTGACGCGCAAGCTCTAGTTTCAAAACTCGCTGAATCTGCTCAACTCAAAAGTGGAGCGGCAACTCATGACGGTTTGATGATTGATGAAGCTTCACGAAAAATTGCGTTGCGCGTTTTGGAGAAAGCTAAACTTTATCTACCCGATATTGCGCAATAAAATCTTCGTTTAATTCCCATCCAAAACCGGGGGCAGTAGGTAGAACAAATTCTCCATTTACCAAAGATGGTCGATTTACAAGCATCTCCCAGAAAATTGGATCGCGCGTAGGGGAGAAGGATTCGACATATGTTCCGTGAGGCACCGATGCTAGTAAGTGCGATGCGACCTGGGCTTCTTCATGGTGTCCCAACTGAACTTCAAAAGCGGTAGCAAGGGCTGCTACACGGCGCCATTCAGTTGGTCCGCCGCCCCACGAAGCATCAAAGTTACAAACATCGATTGCACCATTGAGCATTATTTCGCGCATTCCTTCGCGGGAGATTTCACTCTGTCCAGCTGCAACATTTACATTGCCGCGCATTCTTACATCGCGTAAACCGCGCCAATCAGCATGCCATCTAGTTGGCTCTTCAAACCAGCGCAGTTTAATTTCTCCTTCAATATGACTTAAAAATGTGAGAGCTTCATTGACGCTATAACCTTGGTTAGCATCGACTACAAAGATGAAATCTTCGCCAACGATTGAACGGGCTAACTTCAAGCGGGCTGCATCTTCGGCTGGTGGTTTTGCGCCGATCTTAAACTTCATTCCAACCATACCTTGTTCTTTTTGGAAGAAATTAAGTTCGCGCTCTAAGTCAGCTTCGCTAGAACCGTAATATCCGCCGATACCGATCATAGGAATTCGATCGCGGAAGCCACCCCATAGGCGCCAGAGTGGCTCATTTGCATATTTTCCAACTGCATCCCAGACAGCACTATCGATACAGGCAATTGCCTGCATAGGAATTGCGCGATCACGAAGCTGATCCAGCGTTACCGGAATCATTGCATGCCAAATCTTTTCAACTTGTCGCACATCCATGCCAGTTACTAGCGGGACAATTTCATCATGAATAATTGATAAAACTTCATTTTGCTCTTCATCGGTATCGGCGTTGTAACTTTGGCCAACCACGCCATCTGATGTTGTGATGCGTGTAATGATTGTACAGCGGTTACGCATTTTGTAATAGGAGCCCTTATATAAGTGCTTCAAAGGAACGCGAATAGGAATGGTTTCAATCTTCTCTATCTTTGCCATGGCTTCCCTTTGCTCATTTCCCCCATAAGTTCTTATTGGCTCTCAATAACGGCAATAGCTTCACCCGTTTTAATTGCATCGCCATCTTTAAATTTGTATTCAAGAAGGATTCCAGCAACCGGAGATGGAACTTCCACATTTGCTTTATCTGTTTCAACTTCCATAAGAGAATCACCAATAGCTACTGAATCTCCAATATTTTTGTTGCATACAACTAAATAAACTTCATCGACGGTCTCACCGACGCGTGGCATCTTTACCGTCATCTTCATTGCCGGCCCCTTAATTCTTTGATGTCCAGATATTTTTGAACATATCGCCAATTTCTGGCTCAGAATCATTTTGGGTTTTAGCAACAATGTCCACCATGGTCTTATCCGCAATTTCTTGTAACTCTTTTGCTTTAGCTGCGGTGAGAACTCCCTTTTTAATTAAAAGTTCTTCAGTTACCTTAATTGGATCGCGCTTTTGCCACATTTCAAGTTCACCATCGGGACGATACAGCGCTTGGTCGGCGCGTGAATGCCCAGCAAAGCGATAAGTCTTTGCTTCTATAAGCGTTGGTCCGCCCCCACTTCGAGCGCGATCGATTGCACCTTGTAGCGCTTCACGAACCAAATAAATATCCATGCCGTCAACTTTTAAATTTGGCATCGCATAGCTATTGGCGCGCAAGTGTAAGTCTTCAATAGGAGTCGTTACGTTAATGCGGCTGTATTCACCATAGACATTGTTATCGCAAACAAAAACCACAGGGAGCTTCCAAACAGCTGCCAAGTTCAGCGATTCGTGAAATGCACCGATATTAGTTGCACCGTCACCGAAGACTGCTACCGCAACGCTTGATTTCTTTTGCACTTGGAAGGCAAGGGCAGCACCTGCTGCAATTGGCATACCCCCACCAATAATTGCTGAAGTTGGTAACAGTCCAACACTCCGGTCACACAAGTGCATTGAACCGCCAAGGCCACCTGCACATCCCGTTGCTTTGCCCATAATTTCGGCAAGCACAGAATGAGAAGTTAGGCCAAGGGCTAAGGCAATTCCGTGTCCCCGATAAGTTGCAGAAACAACATCATCTGGATTTAAAACAGATGCAAGGCCTACCGCGAGTGCTTCTTGACCATTACAAAGGTGAGTTGTGCCGCGAATAGAACCTGCTGCAAAAAGGGCATTGGTTTGCTTTTCAAACTCACGAATTTCAAGCATTCGTTCATACCAAACTAATTCACTTGCGATTAATTCCTTACGGCGTTGGAGCGAAGTTGTCATTTGCTCACTCCTTCGTTAATCCACCATGGTTTGGGTGTGGAGTTGTTCTTTATCGCTTCTTGAATCTGACGCGATACCTCATCTGCAGTCGGCAAGAAACGCGCTTCTAGCCCACCATTAAATGGAACTGGCACATCAGGGGTTGTAATTCTAAATGGTGCGCTCTTGAGCGATTTGAACTGGTTTGCCACCACTGTTGCAATGATTTCGGATCCCCAACCACCGCTTAAGGGTGATTCTTCAACGACAACTAAACGGCCAGTTTTAGCAACTGATGCTAGAACGCAAGCACGGTCCCAAGGAACGATAGTTCCAAGATCAACTAAGTCTGCGCTAACCCCTGCTTTTTTAATTCCAGCACGTGCAACGTTGACCATGTTACCAAGGGCCACGATAGTAATATCAGTACCTGTTTCAAGAACGCGAGCCTTACCGATTTCCATTTTCAAATTAGTATCAACTTCGCCGCGCTCAGCGTAGAGAATTCGCGGTTCTAAAAATACAACTGGATCTGGATCTTGAATTGCCGCACGAAGCAAACTGTATGCAGATTGTGGATCACTTGGCGTAATAACTTTTAATCCAGGAGTTGCCGCTACCCAGTTTTCTAAAGTTTGCGAATGTTGACTACCAAAACCAAGACCAGCACCAGATGATGCACGTAACACCATCGGAACAGAATATTGTCCTTTACTTAGATATAACATTTTTGCAGCCTCTGTTACTAACTGATCAAGGGCAACACCAAGGAATTCAATAAACATAATTTCAATAACTGGTTTCATCCCCATCATTGCTGCGCCAACTGCTGCGCCAGTGAAAGCCATTTCTGAAATTGGGGTATCGCGCACGCGTTCTGGTCCGAAAGTGGTTAATAGACCTTCCGAAGTTTTAAAAGGCCCCTCAGCAGCTGCCACATCTTCTCCGAAGAAGATGACGGATGAATCGGCGTTCATTTCATCAGTGAGCGCGGCTACTATGGCTTGTCTAAATCTCATCGCGCTCATCGTTACAGCTCCTTCATATTGAAATGTTTTTCAGGTTCTACTTGGTCAAGAACCGGCAAAAACCCCTACTGGAAACGTTTGCTAGACTAGTCTCATGACCTCTAAAAAGTCAACCCTTTTGAGCGTAGGCTAATGCGATGTCTCAGAATGTGACACCGCTTGCAGGGCTTAAAGTTCTTGATGCAACTTCAAATATTGCTGGTCCCTACGGCGGCGCAATTTTGGCTGACCTTGGTGCCGAAGTTTTAAAGTTGGAAACTCCCGACGGTGATCCATCTCGCTTTATGGCTCCATTAGATGGAGATAGATCCGCTTACTTCCACATTGTTAACCGCAACAAAAAAGTAGTAACGGTAAATCTCAAATCTGAAGATGGAAAAAAAGCCTTTGACGAGCATTTAGCCGAGTCGGATGTTTTTTTGACGAATTTCTTACCAGACCGCTTAAAGTCGCTCGGAATTTCATCGGAAGAATTAATGCTTAAGCATCCACGGTTGATAATCGGAAATCTAACCTCTTATGGAAGTTCTGGGGATGATGCTAAATCACCTGGCTATGACGCAACAGTGCAAGCACGAACGGGAATCATGTACATCACAGGTGAACCAGATGGCCAACCAGTGCGGACAGGAGTTTCAGTTCTCGATATTGGTTCTGGAATGTGGCTAGCGATGGGAATTCTGGTAGCAATTATCGAACGAGATAAAACGGGCAAGGGCTCAATAGTTGAAACTTCACTCTATGAAACTGGAATTGCTTGGGTCAGCTATCACCTTTCAGCTAATCAAATTTCTGGCAATCCGTCAGTTCGCTCTGGAGCCGGCCACCCAACCTTTTCTCCCTATGGAATTTTTCAAACTTACGATGGAATGGTTTGTATCGGAGTTGGTAACAATGAGATTTTTGCCAAGCTTTGTCGGCTAATCCATCGAGAGGCGCTCATTACTGATGTTCGCTTTGTGGAGAATGTAACCAGAGTAGAAAATCATAAAGTTCTTCGCGACGAAATTGAGTCGGCGCTGGCAAGTGATACGGCAGCTAATTGGGCAAAGAAACTAGGCCAAAATGGGGTTCCAGCCGACATAGTTGTTGCGCCAGAGGCGCTATTTAATGACCCTCAACAATTAGCAGTAAATATGCTGTTGAAAAATCCCGATGAGAGTAGTCCAGTTAAATTAATTCCTGGTTTGCCATTAAAATTCAATGGCAAACGACCAGAAATATATCGAACTGCACCAAAGAGAAATTAATAACTTAAGGTTTTTGTCGGTACTTGTCGACAACTTCCTCAATTATTTCAATTCCGAGCCCTGGTTTTCCAAGTGGCGGGTATACCCAGCCATCTTTGTGAGAAATAGGCTCAGTAACTAAATCATTTTGCATTGGGTTTGGCAAAGGCTTGAATTCAAATAGCTTGAAGGCCGAGCTACTGAAGGTAACAGCCAAAGATGCCGCCGAAACAATGGCTGAGGACCAAGCATGAGCATTAGCTTGGCGCTTATGAGATTCAATTCTAGAAACGACTTTAGTAAATCCGGTTATGCCTTCAGCGCGGCCTGGATCAATACCGAAAACATCGCAAGTCCCGGTAGCCAAAATACTTTCGTATCCTGCAACATTCCATTCACGTTCGCCATATGCAATTAAACATTTAGTCTTGTCGCGAAGCGTTCTATAACCTTCTGGATCCCAAGCACCAAGTAATTCCAAAAGGCTTACGTTTAGCGCTTTGCCTTTTAGATCCCAGAGCGCAATATCAATTGCCGATAGCGCGTATGAAGCCATACCACCGCGATATCCGTACCACCAGTAGCGTTCGCGAATTGCTGTCCAAATTGCAACATATTGGCTTCCCTCGCAAACGCGATGACGAGTATTTCAAGAATTGGTCTGCAGCTGTAAAGAGACTTGGAAAAACTCAAAGCGTTACAATGAAAATCTCCGGATTAGGAATGACAGATCCACGCTTTACCAAGGAATCACTGCGCAGGTGGGTAGATACGTGTGTTGAAGCATTTGGTCCTGATCGCTGTGTATTAGGTTCAAATTGGCCAGTAGATCGTCTCTATTCATCTTATGACACGATCATTTCATTCCTGCGCGAATACATCTCTGGTTTAAGTGCCACGGAACAGGAAAAAATCTGTAATAAGAATGCTAAGAATCTGTATAAGTTTTAAGCACTTTCAATAACTTAAGCCTTAATACATTAATTGGCCACCGGAAATATTAATTACCGCTCCAGTGATATAACTTGAATGGTTAGAGGCTAAAAATAAAACAGACTGAGCAATTTCTGCTGGTTCGGCTAACCTTCCCAAAGGGATCATGGACATAAAAGCCTTCATCGCTTCATCACTTTGTCCATCAGTAAGCATGTGAGTATCTACACCACCAGGTGAAACTGCATTAACTCGGATTCCGTCGGGCGCAAATGAGCGAGCCAAACCACGAGTCATCGAAACAATTCCGCCTTTACTTGCGGCATAAACAACTGAGCCACCAAAGCCGCCAGTCCACCAACCTTGAGAAGTGAAATTTACGATGGAGCCTTTAGTGCCTTTTGATTTCATTGAGTTGCGTGCAGAACGATTTAAGAAGAAAGTTGCTTTAAGGTTTGTATCTATTTGAAAATCCCAGTCATCTTCGGTCACTTCGTCAACTGTGGAGCGACGGCGCAATACTGCAGCGCAATGCGCGAGACTGACCATTTCTCCTAATTCCTGTGCTCGCGCAAAAAGTGCATCATGCTGATCTAATTTTCCAAGGTCCTGAGCTTGGTAAGAGTGGCCTGAACCTGGGAGTGAGGTGATTAGTGATTTTAATTTGTCATCTACTAAGTCAACTGCAAATACTTTGGCGCCGCATTCTGCAAAAGTTTTAGCTACAGCAAGACCAATCCCACCGGTTGCGCCAGTTACGACAACACATTTACCTTTTAAATCCTCACCGATTAAGCCCATCTTCCTTACCCCTTCCGTTTTTTGCATTTTTTGATAACGAAATTCTCTAACTTACTATTTGACGGCCTTATCAGTTGTTCTCTCAGAAATCCGATACTTCGCGATGTAGTCACGATCTAGTTCCCAACCTAGACCGGCTTTGTCATTGAGTTGGATGCGACCAGAATTTAATTTAGGACGGTTTGCAATGATGTTGTGCCAAATCGGATCGCGTTTTGGATGGAAATATTCAAGATAAGTTCCATGCGGAATAGATGCTAACAAGTGCGCTGCTACTTGCGGCTCTTCATGGTGTGCCATCTTTACATCGTAGACGGTTGCCATTGCAGCAACGCGTCGCCATTCTGTTGGCCCCCCCGACCATGAGGAATCAAAGTTACAAAAATCGATTGAACCAGTCTCCATTAAATCTCGGCAACCAGCGGCTGAAAATTCACTCTGTCCTGCACAAACCGGAACACTTCCTGCATAGCGAACATCGCGCATAGCTTTGCGATCATTTTGCCACTGGCAGGGCTCTTCAAACCATAACAAATTATCATCTGCCACTAAATGCGAAAAGCGAATTGCATCGGCCGGCGTGTAACCCTGATTAGCATCAACAGCGATACGAAAATCATCACCGCCAACTTTGCGTGCGCGCTTAAAACGCTTTGCATCTTCATCTGGGGAGAGTCCACCGATTTTAAATTTCATTCCAGCAAATTGTTCATCAAGTAAATATTGGACTTCTTCTTCGATAGTCATATCGCTTCCGTAATAGCCGCCAATAGTTATCACTGGAACACTGGAGCGGTAACCACCCCATAATTTCCAGAGCGGAGTATTAACCGATTTTGCAAATAGATCCCAAAGAGTTACATCAAGAGATGCGCACGCGACTAAACCTAAGCGTCGATCTCGCAAAATGTCCCATGTTGCAGGACGCGCGATCTCCCAGCACTTTTCAATCGCTGAAGCATCCTGACCAATGAGCTTAGGCGCGATTTCATCATGGATGATGGCATCGATATCCATGAGCCCAGCGTCTTCATCTCCTGCATAGGCCTCGCCTATAAGACCAGATTTGGTATGCACGCGCGTGAGAATGGTCGAGCGATGGGTCATTTTGTAGTGACTACCGCGATACACAGTTTCCAGTGGCACACGAATTGCTTCGGTCTCAATTTTGGTAATCGTTAAATCCACTAAACACCCCATGCTTTCGCATAAATTCTTAGCTATTTACATTTCCCTTAAATCAACCATAATTGAATTAGGGTTGGAATCGTTTCCAATCATAATGCAAGATATCAGCCAGTCAAGTGAGACAGTTAGCACTTCAAATTTGCCACTTCAAATTTGGCACTTGGAATTTGGCAAGGGGGGAGACCAGCAATGGTGAAAAAGAAGGTGCCAAGTAAGAGAAAAAATAATCGCGTCACGATAAATGAAGTGGCAGCACATGCTGGCGTTGCAATTTCGAGCATCTCGCGCGTTCTATCTGGTCATGTTGATACTTCTGATGCGATGAAAAAGCGGGTAGAGGAATCTGTACAGGCCCTAGGTTATGAACCCGACTACATCGCTCAATCTCTTCGCAGGGGTTCAACCAAAACCATCGGTTTTATGCTGCGCGATATTACAAATCCAATGTTTTCTGTTGTAGCCCAAAGCTGCGAAAGTGAATTGAGAAAAGCTGGATATTCAATGATCTATATGAATTCAGATGGAGAAATTGAAATTGAAAAGTCAAATTTTTCACTAGTCAAACGCCGCCGTCTAGATGGTCTTATCGTTTCGTTGGTATCTGAAGAAGTAAATAGCGTGAAAAGCATGATTAACCATCTTGGGGCGCCGGTGGTTTTACTAGATCGCGAAGTGAGCGGAGTCGATGCCAGCACAGTTCTCTGTGATCATGAACAGGGTGTCTATTCGGCAACTATTGATTTAATCCAGAAAGGTCACCAACGAATTGTTTTTATTTCTGGGAGAAATAACGTGTTTTCTACCCGTAGTCGTTTGAAAGGTTTTCAGCGCGCTTTCGTTGAAAAGAAAATTCTAATTCCGCAAGACCTTATTCGATTGGGAAGTTTTAGTGAGATTTATGCCTACCAAGAAGTTAAAGATTTGTTCTCGACCAAGAAGCGCCCAACAGCATTGCTAGCTGGCGGCGTCGGAGCATCAACTGGTGCATTACACGCATTTAAAGAATTAGGGATTTCACCAGTTGTAGATGTTGCATTTATCGCGCTTGATGAATGGCCAATGTTTAGTATTCTATCAGACTCATTTTCGTCAGTTTTTAGAGATCCTGAAGCAATGGGTCGAGAGTCTGCTCGGCTAATTATTAATATTTTAAGCGGAAAAGACTCCACAAACATCGTTATTCCAACGGTCTATCGGGAGCGGGCATCGTCAAAGGAAAATAGACTTGTCAGAAAATAAAATAAAGAATTTACTTGGCGAATTGATTCTGCGCGAACTAAGCAAAGAAAACATTGAACTCAATGCGAGCAATAAACCGAACCTTGGAATTCTCTTAAAAGATTTTCTAGCTTGTGCCTATTCAGGCAAAAGCAAATATTGCGCAAATGAATCGGAATTTCCTGCCGGTTTAACCCAAAGCGCTGTGCGCCTTGGGTTGTATGGCAGCGCTGATGACTTAGATGATGTTGATTGGAGCGTCTTAACGCACATAGGAACAATTATCTGGGCAACGGCAATTAGTGCGGGAATTTCACTAAAAGTACCGATTGATAAAGTTCTCAGCGCCGCCGTCCATGGTTATCGCACCGGTTCAACGGTTGCACAACTCTTTGGTCTAACCCATCGCTCCAAATGGCATGTCACTGCTACTTCTGGTGCCTTCTCGAGTGCTTCAACTGCTGCAGTGATCTTTGGATTAACGCCGCAGCAACACTTAGCTGCATTTAAATTCTGTGCAATCAATATGGGCGGTCTACCACAAGCGGGCTTTGAACGTGAAGGCGCTACGCAATTTAATCGAAGTGCCGCAATTAGTTTAGGAATCTCATCCGTACAGGCAGCCCTTATGGGAGCAACTCATGCACAAGATATTTGGAGTCCACCGAGGGGCTTGGCTGAGAATTTCTTAATCGCTCCTGAGGCGCTAACTGAGTCAAATGAAAAATCAGCACAGGATTTTCTAATTGACGGAATTTCAACAACTGGTTTACGGTTCTTTCCGTGTACTGGATTTGCTCATGCTGCTGCCCTTGCAATTTATGAACTACGTCAACAATTACCTGGCGACATCACATCTATTACCGTTGATTTAGCTCAGGCAATTGCGCCCCTAATGGACGGATCACGCGGTGGCAATTGGTGGAATCCACGCGCTGCAGTTGCATCCGTGGCATATTCCAAAGACCCCATGGTTATTTCAGCACCCGAGCACTTAATTGATAAGGTTCAGCTTGTTTTTTCAGATCTTCCAGTAGGTGGAGCTCGAGTTACTCTGGAGAGCGAAGGCAAGGTTTTGACCATCACGCACTTAAAACCACCCGGATTAACTTACGACTCACCTCAAGAAATTATTTGGCGTAACGAAAAATGGCGCCAATTAATTGGTGATGATTTCGAGCAAGTCTTAGATAGCGCACACAGCCTTGCCGAGATTGAAAAGCTACTTCTATAAGAATTTAGCGGTGTTCCAGCTTTCCACTTGCCGCACTGCGATAAGCAATTGCGTCATGTAATTCAACGGGTGCGCTCATTGGCGAACTCATTAATACAAAGCCAGATTCAAGCGCGGCTTTTGCATGTTCATGGTGCAAACCAGTTGGACTGCCAATTACACAATTTTTCGCCGCGGTTTAAATTTGATTGGCTATTTTGAAGCAGTGCCTGATAAGAAGACCGCATTTGCAAAACTTGCTACCTATGAGGTAAATGCCAAGTGGGCCGAGTGGTTTAAAGATGTGATCGTGAATCTTTCAGACAAAGATGGAAACCTACTTGAGTACAAAGAGGCGTGGCGACTCAAGTAGGTTTTAATCCATTGCGCTATAAGCGTGTTAACTCCAATTTCAGCCGATAGCACAATGTTTGTTGGGTCTAATTCTGTTTCCCCAGCATTTTTGAGTTTGGTAAAGTAGAGTGCGCATATGCGAACAAATCGTTTAGGAATATTCCTTACACTCTTCGCGTTAACCTCGCTTTCTTGGCCCAGTCTCGCCTCGGCAGCCCCGCTCTATGTTTTCCCCGTTTCGAGATGCGCCGTAACATATGTCAACGCTCACCATGATTACCCCGCCACCGATATTTTGGCAAAGGCTGGTTGTAAATACGTGGCACCGACATCAGGGGTAATTGATCAAGTTGCCAAAAAAGAT
>Ga0335396_10004999_pt1 | contig 13975 bp, 7 predicted proteins | sample FRY02_FD_205743 | JGI IMG/M metagenome (GOLD analysis project Ga0335396, IMG submission 205743) | Freshwater microbial communities from Lake Fryxell liftoff mats and glacier meltwater in Antarctica - FRY-02 (spades assembly) (version 2) | ecosystem: Environmental > Aquatic > Freshwater > Ice >... | reverse complement strand
CTCCCCTGTTTGCCGCCGCCTGGACCTTTCTTGGTCGCAAGGGCCTTGAACCTTCTGCACCTGCCAAATTTGGGTTGGCGCTGATGCAGCTTGGCCTCGGCTTCTTGGTGCTTCGATGGGGTGCCAACGCAGCAGGCATGGAAAACGCGACCCCCGTGGTCTTCCTTTTTCTGATCTATCTGCTGCACACCACCGGTGAGCTATGTATTTCGCCCGTTGGCCTTAGCGCGATGAATCGTTTGGCACCGGCACACATGGCCAGCTTGATCATGGGAACATGGTTCTTTGCATCGGCGACTGGAAATTTTGCCGCGGGATTGATTGCCGCAGCAACAGGCTCCGAGGCCGCGTCGGGGGCCGGGGTGGGCAAAGAGACCGTGCTCGCCGTTTACTCGCAAATCGGCTGGATCGCCATTGCTGTCGGCGTTGCGGTCCTTGTCATTTCGCCCTTGATAAAAAAACTGATGCACTTGGACACGCTTCAAGATGAGAGAGCTGTTGACGCTTCGGCCGCTTAGCTTCCTCGTTCATTTAGCGTCGTTCATTTAGCGTCCCATTCGTCTTCGAATCATCACGCGTAAAGCGTGATGATTGCATTGCCACCGCGACGAGTGTTTTCCGCAACTACTCGCCGCTTTTCGCGTCTGGGTTCCACTCCCGGGGCGCTGGCTTGATCGTGGGATAATGATCGAACGCATCGCCATCTCCAACGATGCGAGGATCCTTCTGACGCTTTAGCTCTGTCATTAAAGTTTGTCGTAAGTCCTTGACGACCGAAGCAAACTGGAGACTCCCCATGAGATTGGTGACGCAATCGGAATCCTTGGTCACATCAAACAGTTGCTCCGCAGAGCGTTTCCCAAACGCTTGTTGCCAAAATTGATCGTCGATGCCGAGCGACTCAATCAGCGACTTGGTGGGACTGGCATCGGTATCTTTCAGGCCTAGTTCTGGATTGCCGCAAGGCCATCGCTCGTGCTTAAAATTGTGGATGAAAAGATAATCACCCTTTCGGATCCCACGCACTGGATAGCCAAGACCGCTTTCGGATCCGGGACGTGCATAAACATCATTTCGTTCACGTCCGATGAGCACAAAAGGTCGTTTTTGCGTCGGCGCATCTTTGAGCAAATCCACCAAGCTGGTTCCGGTCAAATCCATCGCAGAAACACTCGCATCGATGCCCGCAAGCTCCAGAAATGTCGGTGCCAAATCGATGACGCTGACAGGTTCAGCAACGCGTCTCCCCGCATTGACGATCCCCTTGGGCCAACGCATGACCATCGGAACATGATGCGCATCATCATAAGTATGCCCCTTCACTCGTGGGAAAGGCATTCCATGATCTGAAGTGACGATGACCAGCGTATTGTCCGCTGCGTTGCTCTCGTCTAAAATCTTCAAAAGTTCGCCGACATGAGAATCGAAACGTTCAACTTCAGTCGCGTAGTCCAGCATGTCGTTGCGAACAACGTCGTTGTCCGGCCAGTACGTGGGGACGTGATCAATATCTGTAACTTTCTTGCCCGCTGCCTGTCCGGCATTTTTGTCGTACGGTCGATGCGGATCGTGACTGCCATGCCAATAGAAAAATGCTTTCCCATCGGAAGCGTCGGCTAAGAACGAGCTGAATCCGACGCCGGGCTGCTTCTTGCCCTGAGTCTTTCCTGGCGGCAACGCGAAATCTCTTGGCTCACCCTTTCCATCAACCGCTCGACCAGGCCCCCAAACCTTGCCCATGCTTCCGGTATGAAAACCGGAGGTCCGCAACCATTCGCTGAACGTGGGCAGCTCGGAGGGAAAGTGATTTTGATGATTTGCGGCTTGTCCGTTTTGCCAAGGATTACGTCCCGTCAGAATGGCGGCGCGACACGGTGCACACTTGGACGTTGGCACATACGCGTTCTCAAAAACCAAACCCTCGCGCGCGAGACGATCGATGTTTGGCGTTTTGACCCAGTCGCAATCGTAGGACTCGCCGAAGTGCCGCGACGCGTCATCCGCGATGATAAAAAGCACATTGGGCGGTTGCTGCGTAATCGCTTCGAAGTCATCCCAATCGTCGGTGCGGAATATCGATGCGGGAAGACCTTCGCTGTTCACCAGATTCGCGCCCGCAGGGTTCGATGCCCATGCATATCGAACGGCAACCGGAGCGGGAACGTTTTTACTGCTCACCTTCACTCGATTCGCACCATCAATCGTTGCCTCCGCCCAGTGCCAGACTCGATCTTTTCCGGCGATCTCGAATCGCTTCAAGGAGCCACCGTCTCGTGATTTAAGCCCGCTTCCCGCGTGATCAAAAGTGATGACGATGTAACGGCTCTTCGCTGCGCTCGATGGGGCTTCACTCGACTGATAAAGCGGACCGGAGTAAACGATGTCGCGGCCGTAATCTTTCGCGAGTGCCCATCGCGCCAACCGCTCGCCAGGATCTTTTTTGTTCTTCGGGTGAATGTCAGCGACTTCGCCGACCTCGTTGATAATCGCCATGCCGGTTTTGGGAGTCGTATCGAGGATCAACCGCATGCGATCCTGAAGCAACGCCCAGTGGTCAGGCGTTCCTGGCTCGGTGGACGGTTGACGAAAGTTTGCCAGTTGCACGAAATAGAACGAAAACTCATCATTCCATCGCCGACGCCAATCACGAATCATCAGCGGCAATGTTTGATCATAGGGAACCGCTCCTGGCTTCGCATTTCCTTCGCCCTGGTACCAAATTACGCCCTGCATTGTGTAGCCAACGAACGGGTTGATCATCGCGTCGAATAGAACGCCAGGATTTCCTTCGGTGTCCAAAGGACGTTTGGGAGGAGCCGGTTTCTTGACCACGCGCCGACGGTCTGCCACCGGCTTTTTTTGCGGAACTTGCGAGTTCGCTTTCCATTGTTCAAGCCTTGCTTGGTAGGCACGCTCCACTCGCCTGGCGTCGAAGTTTGCGTCGGCTTTGACGACTTCATCCACGAGTGCCTTGGTTCCCGGCAATGTCTGGAGAGCTTCGCGACTGGTGAATGTTTCGACCGGTTTGCCACCCCAAGCGGATTTGATCACACCGATGGGAACGCCAAGTTCTTGATGAAGTTTTCTTGCAAAGAAAAATGCGATCGCGGAGTAAGTAGGCACAGTGCTCGGATCACACATCGTCCACACTCCTTCGATGTCATCCTGGGGTTCAACCGCCGTGACCAGCGGTGCGTTGAACATGCGAATTCCGGGGTGGTGCGACTCGGCGATCAACGCCTCGTACGCAGGAACACGGTTCATCGTAAAAACCATGTTCGATTGCCCTGAAGCGAACCAAACCTCACCCACAAGAACGTCTTTGATGGCGAGCGAATCGTTGCCCGAGGTGACCGTCAGCACTTCGCCGATCGCATCCGCAGGACCGGTTTCGATTCCCAGACGCCAGCTTCCTTGCGCGTTGGCATGGGTCTTGGCGGTTTTGCCTTTGAACGAAACGGTGACCTCGGCATTCGGATCCGCGTCGCCCCAGATGGAGGCGGAACGTTCGCGTTGAAGCACCATGTGATCGCTAAAGAATTTCGGCATCGATAATTCAGCGAACGAAATCGTTGGCGAGATCAATGCGATCACGAGAACAAGGAGACGTGGTTTCATCAGAAAGTCTCGGCGGGTGATGAGTGGGACGAGTTGGGAACGAGATTAAAGATCGGCTTCAATGATTGAACGTGAACTCAGTGCTGGCCAAGACGCTCCAGTAGGCATCTTCAATCGCGACGCGGCGGTCTTCGCCATACTCATTCATGACTTCCATTAACTTTGCCTGTTCGTCATGCGTGGGTTTGCGGGCCAATGCCGACAGAAAAAGATGATCAATCACGCCTTCGTTGGTCTTGCCTGACTCGATCAATCGCGTGATCGCATTGCCGGCCTCGGAAAGCTTCGGATTGATCGTCTCGCCGTTCGACAAATGCAACACCTGCACCATGCTCGGTTCGGAACTCCGTTCGCATTCGCAAGTGATCTCGCGAGGGTTGCGTCCGAACGTTTTCAAAAAATACGACTCGACCGCTGAGTCATATAACTCGATCGCTCTGGTTCCCTTGGGATAAAGTTTCGTGTCTTGAAAATCAGCACCGGGAAACGCGACTCGATTGAACATCGTCGATGTCTCAATGACCTGATCAATCGAATCAAGCAACACCTCAGCGATCAAGCGGCGAGGATAATAGTGACTCAGATATTTGGTCTCATCTTCGTTATCAGGCAGGGGGGTGCTGCTTCGCCCATAGGTTTCGCTTTCCAAAATCGCCCGCATCAATTGCTTCAGGTCATAACGATTTTCAATTAAATGAGCCGATGCCGCGGCAAGCAGGGGTTCGTTGGAAGCGGGGTTGCTCAATCGCAAATCGTCCACCATCTCGACCAAGCCGCGACCGAAGAAATTTGCCCACACGCGGTTGGTGATCGACCGGGCGAAATAGGGATTTGCCGGATCGGTCATCCAGGCCGCGACAACCTCACGACGATCTCGCGGGTCGTCAAATGCAATGGGATCCGCGTCTAGCGGAGCGGGCGGTTGTGGCTTGCCATATTTCGGTTGAAGCAATTCACCGTCATTGGCAACATAGACGGTGCGCAGGCCATCACCATTGCGTGGCTCGCCACCCCAACCTTTCGCGCGAACTCGCGAAAACAAATTCGCCATCGCATAGTATTGATCATTGGTCCATTTTTCGAGCGGATGGTTGTGGCATTTCGCGCAGCCAATCGATAAACCCATGAATGCTTGGCTGGCGTTTTCCGTCATCTCTTCGGGAGTTTGGTGTATCGCATAAAAGTTCGTCGCTCCCTGTTCGTCACTTGTCCCCTTCGCGGTCAGAATCTCGCGAACGAATTGATCCCACGGCTTATTTTCACGGACTGAGTTTCGAATCCATCCGTAAAACGATTCGACGGCGATGGGGCGAAGCTTCGTTCCGTTGACGAGTAGAAGATCGCTCCACTTATAAGACCAATAGGCAACGAAGTCTTCGCTGGCGAGCAAACGGTCAATCAAGCGTGACTTTTTTCCCACATCGTTGTCTGCCAGGTAGGCCAATGTTTCTTCGGTCGTCGGCAATCGTCCAATCGCATCAATCGTCGCTCGGCGAACAAACGTTGCATGCTCCGCAGGCAGCGAAGGCCGTAGATGCAGCGTTTGCAATTGGCGAAGATTAAGCTCGTCGATGAAATTTCGCCGCGGTGATTTTTTAAAGACTTCGACAGGCACTTCGTGGGAGAAAGGCACAACCATGCGAGACAAAGCGACTTGTGAGTTGAACCAGACCAGCACCGCGGCTTCACCCGCACCGCGAACGTTGACTTCTCCATCATCGTTAACGCTTGCAACCGCTTCATCCGTTGCGGAGAACTTGGCCCAGTGGGTCACATCCACAATGCTTCCGTCGCTGTAATGTGCATTGACCAACACCTGCGAACGGTCGCCTGGCGTGAGAATCGCATTTTCTGGCATCACGGTGATCTGATTCAATCGTCGGTCGGAATCTTGCGGTCCAGTCGCACCGTCGGCGATCCAGCCCGCGATGATTCGATAGTCGCGAGAATGAGTCGAAAGGCGAAGGCCACCTTTGTGCGGCAAGGCGCCGGTCGGTTTCGCAAGCAGCAAGCTTGTACCAGGCGCAGCGATCTCGATTCGCCGTCCGCGAACGTCGCGAGCGATGGCATGAAAGTCAGCGTCGCTGTCATAACCACGAAGCGATAAACGAAAGCCGCCTTTGCCAGCCAGAGCCCCATGGCAAGCTCCCATGTTGCAACCCTGACGAGCCAAAATCGACTGAACTTCGTTGCGAAAATTGAAAAGTCGGTCTCCATCCATTCCCGCAACGCTCGCAACCGAAAAGGCGGATCCTCCGTCATTCAACGTCGCCGTAATCGTTGCTTTGCCATCGCCAACCGCAACCACTTGGCGACCTTCGATGCGGGCGATCATTGGGTCGGAAGATGACAGCTCCACTGCGTCGCTCGCAAACGCAGCCGAAGAAACGCCGTCGCGAACATGGATGACCGAAAGAGATTGCCGAGCGTCTTCGCCATGAAGCGAGAATTCTGCAGGAACCACAGCGATTGAGGCGGACTCCGCCGCGTAGGCTGAGACCGAAACTGTGAGCAGAGCAATCGGAAGCAGGCTTCCCAAACGAAATCGATTCAGAATCATCAAAATCTCTTGCGGATAACTCGAGGAAACACAACCCAAGGCGGGCGTTGTGCAAAGTGAGCTCAGCAAACCGAATCCGAGCGTTCCAAATCGTGCGGTCCTAAACCGACCCGAGGAACTGGGGATTCAAGCTGCTTCAGGCGGGAAAGGATGATTGTAACTAGATTCACGCACCAACGGTTGGTGAAATCATCTTCCTCTGCGATCCGTTTTTGGACCCATCGTGACCCGTCATTTCCTCCAACCGGCAAATGGGTTGGCGAAGTTAACCAGCGTGCCAATTGCCGCTGTGCTGCGTTTCGACGATTCCACGATCAGAAAGCCTGGCCGTGGCCTGATGAAAATGTTTGAATATTGTCCGAACGTCAAACCGGAGAAGCTCCCTCCCGTTTCGGCAGGGGCGGACGCGGTAGCGGCCGGGGTAGCGGCCGGGGAGGGCCGTTTTCGCAGTCAATTGCCTGAGTGCTACGCAAAATCGTCGAACCCTCTCCTCCCCTGGGGCTCGACTCTCCGGAGGGAGGGTGTTCCCGAAAGCCTGCCGAAATTACCAACTCGAAGACATTTTCATCAGGCCAGTCTGGCCGGGTATGCGGATTACAGAGACTAGGTAAAATCTGGGCTCTCGCTCCAACGGGGAGTGAGCAGTTTTAGGAATCAGGAGATTAGTTAGATGAAACTTGTTGCTCGTTGGATCGCCGCTTCCGCGGTCATCGCCAGTGTCAGCTTTTTGGCGCCACAGTCGGCAGATGCTGGCTTGTTCGGTCGTCATTGTGCAGCGGAGGCCGCCTGCGAACCAGTTTGTGAGCCTGTGTGTGCACCGGCTCTCGTATGCGAACCAGTTTGTGCACCCGCTCCGGTGTGTGCGCCAGTTTGTGCACCCGCTCCGGTTTGCCCGCCACCACCGGTCAGCGTAACGCTTTGCGTTAAAGATCCATGCAGTTGCTGCGTGTACGAAGTGTCGGTCTGCGTCCCCGCGGAATGTGCTTGCCAAGTTCCATGCCTGGAATCATGCCGCCCAGGAATCTTTGGTCGCAAAGTTTTGACCTACAAATGGCCATGTGGTCACTGCGTCGAAGTTGTCGTCACCAAGCATGGCAAGACGATCGTTCGCGCCTAATCAAAGACGTTTAAAAACGTTCCCAGGCAATGCCTGGGAACGTGGATGCACAGCGAGATTCATTAGTGGTAAGTTAACGATTCTTGCTACTTCTGAAAGAACGCATGCGAAGCGTTCCCGCCACTGAGAGTGTAGGCGACAAGATCAAGGATCTCGTCTTTGCTTAAAAGCCCCAGCAGTGCGGTTGGCATCGCCGACGTCTTGGACATCTCCATGCTTTCAATTGTCTTGCGATCCAAGGTGACTCGCATATCCGGGTCGGTCAGGTCCGTGTTCAAGGTCAAGGTGTCGCCATTTAAGTTCACGACGACTCCGTTGTAGACTCGGCCATCTTCAGTCAACGCAACCACGGACGAAAACTGCTCGTTGATTTCTTTGCTTGGGTTGATGATTTGATCCAGCAGATCGTGAGGCGAATACCGTCCTCCGGCTGCGGTCAAATCAGGACCCGTCATGCCACCTTCATTCGCGAAGCGGTGGCATGAGTAGCAAGCCGCGGCACCAAACATTTTGCGGCCGTTTTCGAAATCGCGGCTTATCAATTCAGACTTAGTCAATGCGGACAACTCATCCAGTTGCCATTCCGTTCGCGTTCGTCCAGCGAAGTACTCGTTCATCGCTTCCAGTGGCGACATCACGACGGGATTTTTGGCCAGCAGTTCAGCCATCGACAGTTTATCTTCCTCGGTCAGCGACGCGAGCGCATCCTGACGAATGTATTCGATGAACTTCGTAAAACTCGCTCCGCCGCGATAGTTTGCCGCCTTGAGCAACCATTCGAAATACGCGGTATGCGATTCAGGCGTCCAGCCGTTCTTCAACATTCGAAGCGAACGTGCGTACTCGATCTGCTCTTCTTGTGAAGGAGCATTTTGGATCAACTTCATTGCCTTCGGTGCCACTGTTTCTGAACCGAGATACACCAGCGTTTCGCAAAGCAACCAATTCTCTTCACGCGTCGGCGCCGGGAACATGGGGTCAAGCTTCGCCAGCAAGCTTGATACCTTCGAATCATCCGGACGACCAAATCGGTTGAGCGCAATCTCAATCGTTCGAAGCATTGTCAAACGTCGTTCGTGATCAAGCGAAGCAGGCTCAATCTTTTGCAACGCGTCGACCAACTTTTCACCCAACTCGGCATCTGCGGGCGAGGAGCTCTCAGTTCGGTGAGGAGGGCAAATACCCCCGGCACGCGTCAGGCCAAGCAACGCCTCCACTTGCAACGAAGCGTTTGATTCGGTGAGCGCTTTCTCGCTCCAAGAGTCTACGGGCTGATGCTCCAGCGCCGTCCGCGCCGCCCAGCGAATGAAGCGATCGGAACTTTCAAGATGCGGCCAAGCGGTCGCAACCGCGGCAGGATCTTGGTGACCATGAAACGCTTCAAGCTGGTGACGCAAATCACGGGCGTCATTGGCAACCGGCTCTACGGATGCGGCTTCGGTCGACTCGTCGCCGGTGTAGGTCACGCGGTACAAGCCTGACTGCACACGGCGTCCACCGATTGCGAAATACATCGCGCCGTCACCTGGGTGAATGATCGCATCGGTGATCGGAAGCGGTGCACCGATCAGGAACTCTTCTTTCTTTGCAACGTAACTTGAACCCGAAGGCTCAAGATGCACCGCGTAGAGCTTTCCCCAGCTCCAATCCAGAGCGTATAGCGCGTTTTGATACTTCGCGGGGAACTTCGCGCCGTAGCCAAAGGTCACGCCCGTCGGTGAACCTGGACCGATGTTCAACGTCGCGGGAAGATTGTCGACATAGAACTCGGGACGCTTGCCCGCACCGTTTCGCCAACCGTACTCCGCACCGCTAACCACATGATTGATGCGTGTGGGTCGATACCAAGATGTATTGAAGTCGTACTCCATGTCGGCGTCATAAGTGAACAGCTCGCCTTCGCGATTGATCGCCGCATCGAAGATGTTACGAAATCCAACGGCGAACGCTTCGAACTCTTTGCCATCCATCGACACCTTGTAGATCACGCCACCAGGGCCAAGCGCATCTCGCATGAACCCTCGTCCATCGGGCATGCGGGGCAACAGGTGATCCTCGCCCCACACTTCAGGAACCTGCGATGTCGCGGCTCGTTCGGTTGGCTTGGTTGCATTGCCGCAGACCAGATAAAACGACTTTCCGTCCAGCGTGGGTACGATCGCATGGATACCATGGTCGCCCCGTGCCTCCAGTTGCCGAATCAACTCAACCTTGTCGAGGTTGTCGTCGCCATCGCTATCGGTGAGTCGATAGAGACCGCTGGGAATCTTGTTCTCATAATCATTAACGCCAACGTATAACGAGTCGTTCATCCAGATCATGCCGTTGACGGCTCGGATATCCGCAGGAACTTTTTCCACCGCTTCGGCCGCAATCGTTTCTCCTGCGGGTGGTGGCGTAATGCGATAAAGCCCGCCGTATTGATCGCTGACTAGCAACCGGCCTTTGTTATCGGTGCAAAGATTGACCCACGAACCTTGGTCTTCACCGGGGACCGAGTAAAGCAACTCGACATTAAAGCCGGGCATTGCTTTGATGCGATCGATAGGCGTCGACTTATTATTGCCGATCGCTGGTCCAACGGATGCCTGACGAGCCGGCTTTTCGGCGGGCTTCTTTTTTTCCGGCTTGGTTTCCTGAGCGAGCGTGATCGACGCTAGCAAAGAGCTGCCCAGGAGAAAACTAGTGAGAAGAAGTCGATTCATTTTTGTAATTTGGTCTGGGAGACAGAGTAAGTGGAGGCGTCGTGCTTTGGTGGATGGTACGGCCACACAACGTCAGGAGGGCTTCCTATCTTACACAAAGACGATGCGTATTTGGAAAGAGTCCAAAAATGGTAGTCCTAAAACTGGCCTATGGAAAAAAGGCTGAAATTTGCGATTGTCGTTTCTGGAGCATTTGAAAACTCCATTTCGATGTTCCGCTTGTCTGTCACACTGAACCCGCTGGGGCCTCGCCGTGCAACTGCCTTTCCATCGCCTGATTTCCTCGAACACCCGTACCGTCACTCGCCAAGCAACGCTTCGGCAGCGTTTGTCCCTGCGAAAAGTTCGCCGCTTTGAAACCCTGGAAGCCCGACAGTTGATGTCGGCGGATATCGTGACCCAGTGGAACGATACGACGCTTGAAGCATTGAGCCTCAATAATATCCCGCCACCGATTGCCTCGCGTGCGCTCGCGATGGTCCATACGGCTATTTATGATGCGGTCAATTCGATCACCCAGTCCCACCAAGCTTACGAGCTTGACGTCGTTTCGCCGCCTACGGCGTCGAAAGCAGCGGCTGTATCCGCTGCCGCCGCGGGCGTATTAACGGTGCTGTTTCCCGATCAAGCAGCGACGTTTCTGGCCCAGGAAACCGCGGTCCTGGCAGGTATTCAAGATGGCCGCGACGAGACCGCAGGCACGACGGTTGGAAGACTTGCCGCCCAGGCAATTCTAACCTTGCGAGCCAACGACGGTTCGACGGCCACATCGGCCTACCAGCCCGGAAGCGAACCAGGCAATTGGCAACCGACGCCGCCAGATAGTCTCTCGGCAGCGTTGCCGCACTGGGGTTCGGTCACTCCGTTCGGATTGGTCCAAGTACAACCGATCAGCGATCTGGTTGGCATCATTTCCATTCCTGAACTCGATTCGGCCGCATACACGACCGCCTATAACGAGGCCAAGGAACTGGGCTCGGCGACAAGTTCCACTCGGACCGAAGATCAAACGCAGATCGCAAAATTCTGGTCCAACGGCCCAGGGACCTCGACGCCACCGGGGGCGCTCAACCTCATGGCTCAGCAAATTTCGGACGCGCTCGATGCGACCTTGGAGCAGAATGCGAGGTTGTTCGCACTGCTGAACATTGCCATGGCCGATGCCGCGATCAGCGTCTGGGATGCAAAGTACGAAACCGATTTCTGGCGACCCGTCACCGCCATTCGCTCCGGTGCAACCGATGGCAATGATTTGACGATTGAGGACGCCGACTGGGAGCCATTGATCACGACGCCACCGTTCCCGTCGTATGCTTCCGGACACGCGGCATTCAGCGGCACCGCAGCGAGCGTGCTGCAAAAATTCTTCCGCACCGACTCGGTCAGCTTTACGCTCGAATCCGAAGAGGACGGCGTCAACGATCGTTCCTTCACATCGATCTCTCAAGCCGCTCAAGAGTCCGCAGTTAGCCGCCTTTATGGTGGCATTCATTGGAGCTTCGACAACGCGGATGGATTAGTAATTGGCGATGCCATCGGAAGCTTCGTCGCGGATACGTTGCTGCCTCCCCTCCTCGACGCGTCCTCGCTGCGGATTGGTCTCAACGACGGAGTCTTGACGGTGATCGGCACCAATCGCGCTGAGAAGATTCAATTGATCCTCAAAGGAAGCCGGATCGAAGTCGCAATCAACGGTCGCGTGCGAGTTCGTTATCAAGCGTCCACCATCGACTCCATCTCCATCGATGCGCGTGGCGGAAACGATATTGTTGAATTGATCGGGCGTATCTTTATCCCCGCAACGATCGATGGTGGCAGCGGCAATGACAAACTTGCAGGTGGTTTCAGCCACGATGTCCTCCTCGGCGGCGAAGGTAACGACAGCCTCTATGGTGGGCGTGGCAATGATCGGATAGACGGAGGTGCTGGCAACGATCTTCTTCGCGGCCAAGATGGCAACGATCAACTTTTCGGCGGCACCGGGAACGATCGACTCTATGGCGACGCGGGGGCCGACAGCCTCGACGGTGGAAATGGCAATGATGTCCTTTACGGTGGCACCGGCAATGACTCTCTGTTCGGTGGCGGCGGCAACGACTCTCTGCATGGGGAAAGCGGTTGGGACACGCTCTTCGGCGGCATCGGAGACGATCTTCTCGTCGGTGGAGGCCAGAAAGATCTCCTCGACGGCGGGCTGGGTATCAACAAAATTCGTCGGTGAAAAAGAAGTCGGTTGATCCTCGACGATTTTTGGCGAGATTTTGATCTCGCCGCGGCGCAGCGGTTATCCTAGGGGCGGCAAAGAGGCTTTGAGTTACTCTTTTTGCGAAGACTTCCTCCTTAGATCCCGCCACCGGACCCGCGTCATGAAACTGCTATCCAAAAAACCGTTGCTTGTGCCGCTCTTCTTTTTGGCAGCCCTTTCGGCTTCACCGCTACTCGCCGCGGAAAGTGAAAACAAGTCGAGCAAACCCAATGTTCTGTTCATTGCTATTGATGATTTGAATCACTGGGTTGGCCACCTTGGCGTTCATCCTCAAACCAAAACGCCAAACATAGATCGCCTAGCGTCGATCGGTGTGTCGTTCAATAAAGCATACTGCGTGGCGCCCGCTTGCAATCCTTCTCGGGCCGCGTTGATGTCCGGCATGCGTCCAAGCACGACGGGTTGCTATGACAATGCCCAAGATTGGAAACCGGCAATTCGCGAAGACCAACTGCTCAACACAACCTTCATGCGAGCGGGATACGACGTCTTTGGTGCGGGGAAAATTTATCATGGTGGCTACGGCCACGGCGAAGAATGGACGGAGTATTTCACCAAAGATGGCGGCGGAAATATGCAACGCCATCCATCGTCCAAAGATGATGGGGTGGGCGGAATCAAGTTCTCACCGCTTGCCAATACCGATGAAGACATGCCCGATTTTAAAGTTGTCTCCTACGGCATCGAACAACTGCAAGCTAAACATGACAAGCCGTTCTTTCTCGCCGTTGGTATCGTGAAACCACACCTGCCGTTCAGTGTGCCCAAGAAATGGTTTGATATGTTTCCACTCGAAACCATTCAGCTTCCACCGCACACCGAAAATGACCTCGCCGATGTGCCTCCCGCGGGTATTAAAATGGCGAAACCCGATGGCGATCATCAACAGATTTTGGCATCAGGTCGCTGGAAAGAAGCCGTTCAAGCCTACCTCGCCACGATCGCATTTTGTGACTCGCAAGTTGGACGTCTGATCGATGCACTCGAAGCGTCCCCCTATCGAGACAACACCGTGGTATGTCTCTGGAGCGACCATGGATGGAGCTTGGGAGAAAAAGAACATTGGCGAAAATTTGCTTTATGGGAAGAGCCAACGCGAACCGTATTTATATGGAAGGTGCCCGGCCTGACTCCCGCAGGCGTGCAGTGCGACCGTCCTGTCGACTACATGAGTATCTATCCAACACTTTGTTCCTTGACGGGCGTGGCAAAACCATCGCATGTTGAAGGCTTGGATATTTCGTCGCTGTTGAAAGATCCAAAGTCAAAATGGGAAGCCCCCGCGTTGACGACGTTTCATAAGAATAATCATGCGTTTCGTAGTGAACAGTATCGTTACATCCGATACGCCGACGGCAGCGAAGAGCTTTACGATCACGCCAACGATCCCAACGAATGGACCAACGTTGCCGATGATCCAAAGCTGAGCCGAGTCAAAACCGAGTTGTTGAGATTTGCCCCCGAGATAAACGCGGACGAATTGCCCAATGGTCCGGGCGGCGAAAACGCCACCGCGAAGAAGAACGCCAAAAACAAGGTTCTGCTTGGATTTTAGTGGCAAGGGTGAGGTTCGATTTCGGTCTTTCGACCTCGGAACAGGGTGGTGGATTTTTGAATGCATCCGCTCCTGCGTCCAATGATTTGGCAGCAGACGTTGAAACGTGGTACTCTCGTAAGAGCCGGGAAAAACCGACTCAAGCTCTGCGGGG
>Ga0335396_10004997_pt1 | contig 13978 bp, 14 predicted proteins | sample FRY02_FD_205743 | JGI IMG/M metagenome (GOLD analysis project Ga0335396, IMG submission 205743) | Freshwater microbial communities from Lake Fryxell liftoff mats and glacier meltwater in Antarctica - FRY-02 (spades assembly) (version 2) | ecosystem: Environmental > Aquatic > Freshwater > Ice >... | reverse complement strand
AGCTGGTGCACGGTGGCCTGGATCTCGTCCGTGTAGCTGCGCGTCAGCACACTCTGAGCGGTATTTTGCAGGAAGCGCAGATACCAGGGGAGCGCGTACTCGGCGCGCATGCTCGTCACGACCACGCCGTCGGCGAAGCGCATCTTGCTGGAGATGTGCACGCGGCGGACAAAGGGGATCTCGGAGAGGTGGATGTCGTTGAGGACCACGTCGGCCTGCACGCACGTGACCTTGACAATTTTGGTGCGGAAGTTGCCGAGGCTCGTGTACTGCTGGAGCACAGCGGGCATGCGCACGGCGCTGGAGTAAGACACTCGCACACATTGAGCCTCCAGCAGCATGTCATACCACTCGTTGTTCTGCATGCCACTATCTGCGAGCGAGATCGGGGAAAAGTGCCAGTCTTTCAGCGGCGTATGCTGCGTCCACTCGAATGCCTCGCCGTGCAGCGTCTCTGCGTCGGCGGGCTCGCGGGCAAAGGGCTGGTTGCAGGCATCTGTGCGAGTCATGCGCACGACCTCTGTCGGGGAATTGGATATTGCGCCGTTCGCATGCAACATGTTGGCGAGCAGCAAGACAACGAAGATGTGCGTGGCAGACATTTACACCCGACTTGGCCACGGTTTTATACTAGTGTGTGAGGTACATGAAGGCTCGTTACATGTCTCGCAGTATGAATTCGTGTTGCGCGCCAGTATAAACGAGGCGCACTCGCTCCTGCATATATGGCGGGCGTGCGCGCCAGCATGGACACGCGGCACGCGCACAACGCGTGCAGCTCGGCAGAGATCGACTCGTGCTGCAGCGTGCTGCGAGGATCACCGCACTCGAGCGTGAAGCTGATGCCCAACCACCACATCGGCACCGATGCGCAGCTGCATGGCTTCCACTTCGAATGTCATGTCGAGGACAAGGCGAGCGTGCTGCCTGTCGGTGTCGACATGTTCAACATGGTGTCCATGTACGAGTGCGGCGAAGGCCCGTCTGGCGCGCCGCCCGGCGCGCTCAACCCCCACGCGCTCTGCATCCTCAACAACGTGACGCACTACCAATCGCTGCTCCACGGCTACATCAAGACACTCGACGAAAATGGCATGCGACCCGCACGCTTTGATTGCATTCCGGAACAGACCGAGACGCAGGCCACCTCCCTGATGCAAATCGCGGGGTTCAACTGCGTGGACACACGCCCGTGGAAGCCCGAGATCTCGAACCGCATCGGGCTGTACCACACGTTCACGCGATCCACGTCCAAGGACGAGCGCAAGCACAAGGTTTTTCTCGTGGTGTCTGGCTGTCTCAGCGAGGCATCGGAGGAATTTCACAATCTGTGGCTGGATTGTCGGGACCACATCAGGTGCGAGGATTTGCTGCGCTGCGAGGAGCTGAACTGGCTGCGCAGCACAACCCACCGCAATCACAACCGAGTCGCGTCGGAGGTGAGCACGCTGTTCGCCCTCCCCATGCGGCATGTGGCCGATGCCGACGACCCGACCCAGCGCGCTCGCATGATTTTTCCCACCACCACCACGTACAAGACCGACTTGCGGCACTCCGAGGACAGCTCGAGGCAGCACGTGCGCTATGTCGACGGCGGGTGCTTTTCCGACATTTCCAACAATGGCATCCTGTTCGAGATGTTCGGCAGCGAGGGCTACTGGCTCTTCCAGGGGCCGCGCGACTTTTCAGACAACTATGCATACGGGTCGGTCTTTTCCAGCACAAACGAAATTGCTTGCATGCCGTCGGCCACGGTGCAATACCACAGCCTGCACAGGCCGACCAACCCGCACAACACCGTCATGATCACCGCGCGGCGCGCCGCGGACGACGGCCCCGTGCTAGACGGCAGCCCGCCCACGCCCTACCTTTTTCCCGACGAGACGTTCTTCAACGTCATCCAGGATCTCGGCTTCAACCGCAACGACGGCACGCTGAACCTCATGCCCCTGGTGTACTTTGAGCGCGGCGCGGACGGCGGCGCATGCGCATAACTGCCGTGGCCGAAAAAGCAAAGAACCAAGTTCTACAAAAAAAAATACAAAGAACCAAGTTCTACAAAAAAAAAACTAAAAAAAACTTTTTTTAGTAAAAACCCATTTCTGTTGAAAAATGCATTTTCAATTGTGTTTGCGCAGGCATAGGAGAGGAAGAGAGCAAGATGGCCACTGATGTCTTGAGCGCTGCCGTTGCCTACAGCCTCGCAGCGGCCACCGATGATCAGGCAGGAGCTCCTGGACCTGTAGCGCATAACATGATGGACTTGTTTGTTCAGCAGCATCCATGCAATGGAGAAATAGAAAACATTGTGGCGGAGCTGGCAACACTGGCACAAATAGACATGGAGACAGCTTCAGGGTCCTTTACAGCACAAGAGGACGCTCCCCCGTTGCCTCTGGAGGACTCGATGCACGATGGAATGCTAGTGCTGGCGGAGCAGGCGGGGCAGATGAGCAAGCAGGGAGAGAAGAAAGTTAAGAGAAAGTCTGTCAAACGAAGTCTGAAAGAGGTGGTGGAGGACGACAGCGACGGTGAAGAGGAGGGTGGACAGAGTTCGGGCAAGACTGCCCGCATCGAAAAGGACGGACTGTCATCTTTGCAGATTGGGCAAATGTATGCAGGCCTGCTTTCCTGTGCTACAGCCAATCGCTATCACTTCACAGAGTGCATCAAGAAGTTCGCAGTAGAGTTTGATGTGTCTGTGACGTCACTGCGAAACATCCTCACCTTCAAGAACCGCCGGCCAGATGCGAGTAAGTATTGGAACGACGCATTGTGGAAACTCTACAACCAATATTGCCGGTGTGTGACATGTCGTCTGGAGTTGCGTGCGGACAGCAATGTTTTGTGCACGCACTTCGGCCGTGGCAGGCCCTCGAACAAAAAAAAACACGTGGAGCTTACTGCCACACGACACCGCACCAGCTCGGCTGAGACTCTCAAGAAGAAAGAAACTAACAATGGGTTGCAGAGGGCATACATTGTGCAGATCTGTGTGACACAAGTGTGGGCTGTGTTGGGGTGCTGCGAAAGCCAGCAAAAATTGCTCGACAAGACACACATCGAATCCAAAGCCTAGGCTGGGCTGCTTGATTCTTCATTATATTTTATTGGTTTGATTAAAAAAAATCAAAGCTCTTCTTCCTGCTCTTCTTCCTCATTTTCGTCAAATTGTTGTGTTTTGTCTGTGTTGGGGTTGTATAAGCCGTCCGGCTGAAAAAGACAGATGCATATAAAAATCAAAAAGAACACAAGAATCAACGGCCACAACCACACGGGCAATTCGTTGTGTTGGGTTGGTATAGGAGGACTCTGAAGAGTCTCGGCATGTGGAAGTGTATTGTTCTTTCTGACAGTGACTATAGCGGAGGTCTCGACCTGTGGAGGGTCAAAACTTGTCACGCGCATGCCAAAGTCAAATTCTGACGCGTTGAGCTCCTGTTGTGCGGCGACGCTGCCTTCGACTAGGCAACAGTTTGCCTCTTCACTCTGCTCGGCCACAATGACAACGTCTACAACAAAATCGTCCAGACTTTCAGTGTCTGTAACATTTTCATTTTCAGCTAGCAAGCGCCGAAGTGGCCTCGATAAGGGCCGCAGTGAGAATAAGGGGTTGTTTGTAATGACACTTGAAACTCCATCCAGGGTGTTGGTATTGCGGACCCACGTGAGAATCTCTCCTACCTGTCGGCGATTGACAGTTGATCCACGAGAAGAGAGTAACACCCGTACCAGGCCGAATCGTGCACGCATGGCGTCCGCCATTTTCACAGCCAGATCGTCTAGGCCCAGGAGCATTTGCTTGGAGTTGAACTGCATCTGGAGAGTGGAAGGATACTGAATCACAAACGAAAGAGCCACTGCAGCGAACGACTCTGGCGTCGCGACACACGATGCCGCTGTGCTGCTAGTCGCAGTAAAGGCAGCTGCGTTCCACGGCATCTTCACATATGGAAGCTGGCACTGCCACGTGCACATGCGCTCGCCCGAAATTTCATTCACTTCCACTACCATCACGGCCCCGCCGAGCGATGGAGGCAGCTGCATGCCAGGTGCTGAAAACCCGCGGGCGCTGCACTCTGATCGCACCAGCACCGGTCGTGTGGTGTCTGGCAGGGGCACAAACACGAGCTGGTAGCCATTGCTGAGGACGTGTACGGCACCTTCGCCGATGCGCTTGAGGTAGACGAATTGCACTCGCAGCACAATCGTGCTGTTGTCGACGGTGCTGGCGCCGGTGTGAAAGCGCTGCAGCGACGTGAAAGAGTTGTTTACAAATAGTTTGTTGGGCGACTCGCTGTGCATGGCGGCCTGCACGATGGGACGCTGCAGGCAAGCGTCAGGTGTGTCATCGATGCTGCGCCAGGCACCCGAAGAAATTACGGGGTGCGATGCCAGATCCGCACATGTGCCCGAAAAACTCACCCCTGCCAGGTCGCACGCCAGCGCTTCTTGCGCAACACACAGCAGCACATGCATGTCGTCGTACGGCATGGCGAAGCTGTCGACGAACTCCCACATGTTCGATGTTGTCTTGTACGTCAGATGCAGCGCGGCAGGGGGGATGGGATTCTGACTGACAGCGAACTGCGCCGCGCAGGGTGACGAAAGAAACGCCATGACGCCTATCGCAAACAAAACGCGCTGAATTGTCGGCGGCATTCGGAGAAGGCAGGCTGCGCTTATATGCCGTGGCGAACTTGGTTGTGCCGTCGCATGTCACGTCGAGTTTCGTAGCCAGGACCATCATCAGCCTCGCACATGTACGAATCAGTGTCATATAAAACATACCCAAACAAGCAATCAATGGTTTCCCCATTATTTCTAGAATTGTATGATTTTTGGAAAAAAAACGGAATTCCACAAGTCCTCGCCGCAAATCTGAATATAGCGTTCTGGCAATGTTCAATTTCCGAGGTACTGGCCATGACGGATGAAGATATAACAAGAAGAATGCACGATGATAGGGTGTCCCCTCATAAATCATGGGTGATGCGCTTAGTGCATCAAGCACGGGACAGACAATCACCCTGGAATATTGCTGTTCCATCACCCTCACATAATGCTACTTACGAACACTCATTTCAATCACACTCTGGCAATCCCGATAAATCACGCTTACGTGAGCCCCACTCACCCTCACGTAATCCAACAAAATACGGGATAGACTTGTCAATCCACGGTCAATCCACGGTCAACAACTATTTTGTGTAGGCCTCCTGCCACACAAGCCTGACTCCTCGTCAATTACGTCATGCGTTTGCACTGACGCAGCTCGAAGCGTTTCGCGTAGCCAAGGCCGTCATAATACACCCCGAGCTCCTCGTTCATCGTCGAGTCGCAGCTTGCGTCGCTGACGTCGCTGGCGTCGCTGGCGTCGCTGTCGTCGCCGCGCGCGCCCGCCGTTCCTGTGCGATCATGCAAGTCATCAAACACGTCCGGGCTCAAGGGGACCTGCGCGCATGTCATGAGAGTGTCAACTTTTCCAGCTCGCGCTCGAAATTCGAGCAGTCGTCCGCACTAGGCATGTCATTGTTCACAACAAAGTCGTAAGGCGACTGCGCAGGGTCAGGCGCGACACTTTCTGTCGGGTCAGGCGGCGTGTTTTGTGTGTGGCAACTCAACAGCACCCCCTCGTAGTCCTTGTTGTCTGTCATCATCACTATGCCCTTGTTCACTATAATTGCTATGATTGCCAGCTGCCAAAGGGGCCGTATTTGCTCAGCATCTAGGCACGTGTGTATCTCAGACCCCTCCGCGACAGAGTGCGTCCCGCAGAATTTACGCAGCTCGTCCTGCAGGCAGGCGTCATGGCGCATGCCGAGTAATTTGAGTTGATCAGCACGAAATGTGATGCTCTCGCAAACGGCTGTGGTGGGCTTGGCCATCGCCGCTGGTCCTGCGCTTCTTTTATGCACATTGCTTTTCGATTGCTGCTTTTGATCGAACATAAATGCACATTTGGGTCACACGATACGCACACTCACCTCGTTGAAGGCTGCCTCGCGCGAGATCGCATACGCGACTACCAGCCCGCAGACGAGTCGAAGTTCGGACTGGTGTGCAATCGGCACGTACCGCCCGCAAAAATCCAGACAGAGGTCGTCGATATTGCCGTCGGGCTTCACGTGTCTGGAGAGCAGCGCAAACATTTGTTCTTGGTGCAATGGTTCGTCGTCTGGAAAGGTGTAGTCGTGAAACATTCCACTGGTGCACACTACCTTCATGCTTGTGGCACGGTGAGACAGAGACAAAAAATCCAGAGGCGGATCGTCGCTGTGTGTGCAAACGAAGGGCACACCCCAAGATGCACGTGAAATTGCTCAAAAAAATAAATGTGCACCAATTTGTCGGTCAGGTGAATGCCAGCAACGCAATCGTGCGCTTTCTCGCCGAGCCCCCGCTGCTTGCAAAGGAGGGAGATTTGTGCCACGTCACCAATTGCATTTTTGAGTGCGGCACAAAACTGGTCAAATGTCAAGCAGTGAAACACGCAGACGCCAGCGCTGACCGACTGCTGTGGCCGGACATAGCCGCCGCCCGCTCAGCTGAGCTGACCGACATTTTGCACAGCGACGGCCCACGGACCGCAGGCGCAGAGCCGCCGCGTGCCAGCAAGCGCAAGCGCGTCACCTTCAGCGACGACGAGCAACAATGTTCCGCATTGTACTAGTCACCGCAAACAATGTCCGCGCGACCCGCTGGCACTCGGGCTCCTCCGTGCTCTTGCTGATGCGTGCGATCGCGGAGCACACAGCGCTGGCGGAGCTGCACTTCGAGAGCCAGATCGTTTCCGTCAGCGTGGCACCCGTTTCGCGCGCCAAAACGGTGATGCCGCCGCGCGAACTGCGAATCACAAACATTTGCGGACGAATCCGCCACTGCTTTTCAAGCCAATTCTACAACCCCGGCGTGCTGCCGCTCGTGCGCAAGACACACAATGCTTTCGGCTCTTTTGAGACGCTGCTCGGCGTGCACGGCAACCTGCAGACGGCGCAGAACCGCAACAACACGCTCTTCCGCGCCGGCCGCTGCAGCACGTCGATTCTCTTGATGGTCGAACACGCCTTCGACCCGGCATGCATCGTGCAGATCAACATTCACATGCTGGTGGCCAACGTGCGACTGGCCCACCCCGTCGCGATCAACTGCCCTTTCCTTGACCACCGCTTGCAGGAGAGTGCGGATTGGACCACGTGCCGGGTAGTCATGACGGAGGAGCAAGCGTACATGAAGAGCTTCAAGCTCAGCCACCTGCGCCCGGCGTGGCAGGAGTCGCTGCTGGGGGAGGGCCAGGCCGACCCCAAGCTCGCCATCCTGCTCAATGTGAGCAAGAGCGGGAGTGTGAACCTCTTTGTGACGATCGGCAAGGAGACGCTGCTGACGCCAGGCGTGGAGCACGGCTACATGCCGCTGCTGCAGGCGCTGGTGAACTTTGTGGACTTGTATACGTGAGTCGTGTGGGCATACGACTGTGTGGTAATGCAATTTAATGACAACGAAAAAAAGGGCGCATTTACATGTCTGCCAGTCTCTTCGTCCGTGCAAGTCTCTGCATAGAATGAGCTTGCACCTTTGTCAGCTTCGGCCAACTTATGTCGTTGACGTCGGTGCAGTGCTTGTCCTCTGGCATAATGTGGATCCCGCACTGTACTGCGCGTTCGCGGAGTTCATTGCGATCTTGTGGATTGAAGTACATGTGCTCTTCGCGTGCTCTGTCAATCATGCGCCGCACCGCAGCCTTTTCCACCACCATCGCTTGCTTGTCGGCGTCGCTGGCGTCTGCTCTCCACATTGCACGGTGCACAGCTGACGGCGAGTCAGCCACTGGCCATGTGGTTTCGTTCACCTCCAATCCTGCCACCGATGCTCGTTCCAGGAGACCCTTGCGCATGTGCTCCGAGAAAAACCGATTTGTGAACTTAGATTCTTCAAACAGATTCGTGAGATACACAATTTCCCCTTTCTTTGCAGCAATTTCCTCTGGAGTGCAAACTTTTTTGGGCTTTCGTGGAGGCGACACTGGGGCCTCTTCCGGAAAGTGCAAGGATAAGGCGTCTGCTAATTTGGCACAGATTCCCTTGTTCACTTCGTTAAACTCTCTCTTGCGCTTCATATCCTCTTTCGAGTATTTTTGGCCCGTGTGTCGATTAAATTGATCGCTGTCTTCCAACAGTTCTTGCCTCTTGGCAGCTTGCTTTCCGCGCGCGTCCTTGATTTTGTGCTGCTCTTGTGCAGACTTCGCGGAAAACTTTCGCGTTGCAGGAGTCTCGCATGCAAATTTGTCGAGAACACTACCGTCTGCATGCTGTTCTCGAACGTGACATTTGTCAAATGGGTCATACTCAATTGAGTTGAGCTTCAGAAATCGAATGGGATCTTCATTTTTGTCCGTACGATCAGTGTTGTAATACCAATCTATGCTCCAACCCCAGGCCTCAATTTCACACTTGTGTGTCAGAGCTCCAAGTATCTTGCCAGCCAGGACACTTTCCAAAGGGATAGTGTCTTTTATTTTGATGCTGCCATCTGGAAGATTGCACTTGACAATAGCGCAATATGTTTCCCTTTTGGGCCAGTCTTCGTGCGGCATCTCAGAACCGACATGCTGCGTGGTGTGGAACACGCCCGTCACCGTCAACTTGATGGCCCCCTCGCGCTTTACCTTCATATTGTTGTCAGCGTAGTACTGGAAGTTTTTGTGTGCACGCTCTCCCCACTTCTGCAACTGGTTTTTTACGTGTCCCCGAGGGTACACCATGTGGCACACGAATCCCTCGAGTTTCGGAGATCCTTCCTTGGAAGCCGACTTGAGTAGAAATGCAAGGTCGGCCTCCATTGTGAAAATCTGAATTTCTTCGGAGGGCAGCACAGAAACAAGGAGGTTGTTGTCGCCCAACTTGGCATCATACGGCCATATCCACTTGCCGCTTTCGTCGATTTGCACGCGACCGCCACGAAAATGATTCCACACTTTGCCAATGCGATCCCGCGCCGTTTCTCCTTCGTATGCAGTGATTGCGACAAGAGTCAGGTTTTTGGAATGAAATTCGGCCAGAGTTAGATAATTTGAACGGCTCAGATTGCACAGTCCGGACACCTGGTGAAAATTGTGTTGCCTGTGACTTTGTTTGCAAACTAGTTCGAAGGCGATGGGCCCGGTCAATCCTTCGCACTCCTTCCTGAATTGCGCCATGACACAGGCGGCCAAGGGCAGGCGTTTCTGCGATTTGGGGTACATGAGACCTCTGTCCTCGAGGCACAGTGCTGCGGTGCCATCAACTTTCGTCGTGACAATCACATAATCGGCTCCGACTACCAATCTTGCACGCGTCTTTGCCTGGCTTCCGTGCGCTGGCTTTCGTAGCCAGCATGCGTGCCCGGGCTGCTTCTCGAGCCAACTCATTCTGCTTCCCGGCAGTAGAGCACAGGTCCATTGAGTCAGCCTTAAATATGTTACATGAAAGAATATCATCAGCCACTTTGTATAAAGGAAGCCCAGGCCGTGCGGGAAAATGTTTTCTGGCAGTGCGCTCGTAATGTTTGCCATTGTGTGTCAAGTGCTGCCGAGCGCTTCGTTTGTGGTGTCGCCTATGCCCCTGGCACAGCCCCTGATACGACCCCGGATGCGCTTGCGAATGAGCGCCCCGCCAGCACTTGATGCGCAAACAGGCGCGCAGATTTTCAACGCCCACTGCGCGGCGTGTCATGCAGGCGAGCAAATTGTCATGCAGGCCGGCAGAATGTTGACAGACCGCACTCTCGGGAAGACCGCAATCGAAAAGTACATGACAGGGGGTTTTGAAGAAAAAACAGTGGCGACTCAAATTAAAAACGGCAAAAACGCAATGCCCGTCTTCGCGGAGCGCCTCTCCGAGGCCGAAGTCGGCCTCGTCGCCGCGTACGTCATCAAGTCCGCCGCGGACGGCTGGGACTAGGCTGGCAAGGAAATAATCTTTGTTTGGATTCATTTTCATACAAAACGTTACACGAGGTGAAATAAAATTCTACCATTCGATTTGTGGGTCCGGCAATTTGATCCTGAGCTTTTCGCAAAGCTTAGGCGAGCACCAAGACCTGGTATTGATGGCCATACGCCCCTGTAGCCATATTTCGTTTACAACACTCCGCTGTGTCTCCTCACTCAAGTCATTCAAACGGTAGCTGCACAACTGCAACAAGACCGCCCTCACGTCGTCCACAACATCTTCTGGAGTTCTTCCAAAATAAATAGACAGACACGGCCTTGTCTCGAGAGACAAATCTGACCACAGCGGGCTTTCCTCCGCACGTGTAATCGTTACGTTCACAAAGTTGAACAAATTAGTGATACGAAGTTCGGTGCAGAACGCACGAAACCAGTTCCAGTTGAAGCCGGAGACTCCACTCACACGCTCTTGGAGCTCATCGTGGTAGGTTGTCAGTACCAGCCACATCGCGAGCAGATGTCTGTTGCCTGTAGTTTTCATTTCCGTTTGCATCATCTGTCGATGCGAGCCAGTCCTTTAATACGGACGTACTGGACTAGACGAAACTCCACCCTACGCCGCCGCCTGCGCCGCCACCAGCTGCTCGACCGCGGCGCGAATCAGCTCGCGGTACGTGCTGAGCGCCCCGCACGCGAGCGGCGCGTCGCCCTCATCCGGCTCAAACATGCCCTCGCGCGCGCGCAGGTGCGCAAGCGTCTGCGCGTGGACCAGATCGCTCCGGCACACCGAGTCCATGTCGCGGATGCGCAAATCCAGGGACCCCGGGTAGTGCGAGAGGTACGCGCGCGCCGCTGTGCAGAACAGCCCATAGCACTGCTCTACCTGCTCGTCGCTGAAGGCGTGCGGCAGAGAACCAACAACCGTCGCGATGTCGGCCTTCAGTTCTACAAGCAGCGCCTCCTTCGCGTCGCGGCTCGCGTGCAGGGCTGCAAGGGTGTAGTTTTCGGCATGCAGCATTTGAAACCTGATGCCGTTGGCAAGAATGTCGTGCGAGCTCGCGACGGCCTCGGTGTAGTCGCTGCACTCGCCACGGCTGCAGACAACAGGCAGCGCGGGAATGGGGAGGTGCACTAGCATGAAGCTCACCAGCGCGTCGAGCTCCGTGCGGTCCATTGCTGTTCACGCGGGCATAGCCATGCGCACAAGCAAATTTTAAATAAAAAAATCAGACGCCACTGCGTCGCGAGACCTTTGTTGGCACAAGACTGCATGTTCCAGGCTGTTTGTGCCGCGAGGTGTTGTGTCGGCGGAGCGCACTGTGGATCCGTGCTGCAGACAAAGCGACGCCGAGAACTCATGCTCCAGCGCGCGCTTCCAGCGCCTGCACGCTTCGACCGAGAAAATCATCTGCGCATCATGCAGCAAATTCACATGCACCTGTCCACTGCGTCGACAGTGCAACCGTGGTCCTGCGAAGGATCGGGCGGAGATCTTTTTTTTGCCATGAGGTGTTACAGGCCTTTTCTGATGACAATGAAGTACCCGCAATGTGTTTGCTGGGCATGAGCAGCATGCTAAAAAAAAAATTGCCACTGTGTGACATCAAGAACATTCCACGTGTAGATGACCACTCTCGACCTGGCTCCCGTTGCCGTTTGCCTGCTCTCTGCCGCCGCCACGCCTCCCGAGCCCGCGGACCCGAGCGCAGCCTCGTGTGTCTCTGAAATGTCTTTTTGTGATTTGGCCGACAGCGTGGCGCCGTCGGACTCAGTCAGCCAGAGTGCATCTCCCCGTCGCCTCAAAATGACGTTCGCCGGGTCCGCGTCGCAGTGTGCCGGCCCGGTCGACGACGCATACAGTGCCTGGAAGATGGACTGCGAGCGGCTGGAAAACCTGGCTCGTGTGCAGACCCAGCAGCAGGCGCGGTTCGAGCGTTGGATGCATGAAAATGGGTCCGGCGCGCAGGAGAACGAGGAAAGCTCGTGCAACGATTCGGTGAGCGAGCTTTCTATGAACCAGCTCGTGCAAAGCATGCGCAACATTGAGCGCGGTGTCGCAAACCTGCATCTGCATTTCGGCACCACATTCCCTCCCATGCCAGCTCGGCGCAATCGCCGCGCGAGCAACGCCATGGATGCGGTAGGCTGTGTCGACACACAACAGTTCTATCAGTGCAATACCAACATCGACGCCCCGAACATGAATCGCCAACATGCGACCGGCGGGCGCGGGCGCGGGCGTCGCCACGCGAACTTTGGCTGATTTTTTTTGTCAATAAATAATAGAGCCTTATACCCCATTGGAGATTGTCAGTCAGGGTGAGTACTGCAACCAAACCAAATTGAATTTGGTCGAGCCGTCAGGGCCATGGTCCGCACGTCAACCGCCCGAGTTCGAGTCCGGGTGGTGCGGGCACAGCACGATCCCGGCAACCTGTCCCTGAATCTCAGTTATCGCAAAAAGACACAAGCCCCATCGGACGTGTCACTGGCGGAAAACTCACCCTGAATTTTGCTGGCATGGTGTCGACATGTTGTCGGCATGTCGTGCATGCGGGTGGGGTGCAAATTGTATCTGCGAGATGCGACTGTCAACTCGTGACGGTCGTAATTGTTTTTTTTTGTTTTTTTTTGTTTTTTTTTATATTAAAGAACCTGTTCTTCTCAATTCTCGTGCACCTTTGGACAGCGCACGATGGAGATGAGGGGGGGAACATGGGTTGAGGACGTGGAAAAGAACCCGGATGGTTCTTCTCGCGACTGGGTATATGTTCGTTTGCCACAAGAGTCGGCTCCTGATGCCGCCGACGCCGCCAAAGACCCTGAAGCGGCCGTTGCACCGTTTGTTTTGAAGCACCACCCAAAGGTATTGCAATATGAGGCAGCCTTGCCAGTACAGGAGGGAGCCTCAGGGCAGAAACAACAACCCATTATCCAGAGGTATTATTTGCAACAAGTAGCCACGAACCTCGGCATTCGGTATCATGAAGCACTGAAGCTTGTGGAACTGGCAGTGCACCAAGGCAACGACTTCAAGAAACTGTCGCAGAAGCAACGCGCTGAAAGACTGCAGCAATGGTGGTCGCAGATGCTGGATGCAGTGAACAAGATCTCGAATGAGATGCTCGAGGACCTTTGCCGTCCAAGCCTGGCGATGTTGCCAGAGGACATGCGCGAGTATGAAATATCGTACAGCAAAGGTGAGATTATGGCGTTGTTCATAACGAGCAAGCATGACAATAATGTCGTGTTGCAACAGCTACGAGCAAGGATGGAGCGGTACGTGCAAGATACAAAATTTTACAATTTTTATTTCATCATCAACCACCCCGGCCGTGCTGTGGGCAAGAATTGCATGCGAAAGGTGGCAAAAGAGTTGATGGACACGTATGAACTGGATGAGCAAGTGTTCGATAATGTGCGAGGGTATTGGACTTGCATGCCCGTGGTTCACGCCCTTCTCTGCATGAATATGCCTGAGGGACAGGACGATTCTTCTATTCTCGCTTCGGTAGGACTCGCAACAGTGTACGACATTGTGAAAATTTGGTTGGGTCCCGGGAGCGTGAAGAATCGGGAGGACGCGGTGCGCAAATATATGCGCGGCGTCATGACAAGGAAGGGCAAGAGGGTGCGAGATGATGCAGACGCAGGAGGGCCAGGCTCGTCGCTGGGAGCTGTCTATGATAAGGTCCGTGCTGAAACTTTGTTGAAGGAGCGAAATGACTTGGCCAAAAAAGACAAAGCCTCAAATAAGAAAGACGCCATGTCGTCTGCCAAGCGCCTGTCCTTGCATGCGAAGGACGAGAAGGAGGGCCGTGGCAAGCAGTCGGTAGACAAGCCGTTCGGATACAAGACGCCTTCGCCCGAACCAAAACGGCGCAAGGATGTCGGTCACTTCGTGGGGCGTGGTGGAGGACGTCCACAGGTGATAGGACAGTGGTCAGGCATGAAAGGCTCGCGCTTTGAAGGTGGCGCCTTCTTCGCGCCGAGCAGAGAGGGAGGCTCGCGCGGAGAGGGAGGCTCGCGCGGAGAGGGAGGCTCGCGCGG
>Ga0335396_10004995_pt1 | contig 13979 bp, 8 predicted proteins | sample FRY02_FD_205743 | JGI IMG/M metagenome (GOLD analysis project Ga0335396, IMG submission 205743) | Freshwater microbial communities from Lake Fryxell liftoff mats and glacier meltwater in Antarctica - FRY-02 (spades assembly) (version 2) | ecosystem: Environmental > Aquatic > Freshwater > Ice >... | reverse complement strand
ATAGCGGGTAAATGCGATACTAAGGGACTGATCATGACTGATGACGATATCGAGTCTATCTGATATACAAGGAGTAAAAAGCATATTCATAGCAAGAAGAAAAAAATGAAATCTGACGGCGGTCGTAGTAGTTTTTCTTTTCTTTATTTTCTTATTTTGATTATTATTCTATCTATTCTTTTTCTATATTTTTTCAATAAATTCGTTAAAATCAGTACTCACTACGTATTTCACTTCATCAGATATTGCCTCAAAATGTTGCTTCCCACAAGCTATTTTATGATTTTCAGTTCCTCTTTTAGCATTCTTACTCAGAGTACTTTTTGTTTCTACGACAAAATATAACATTTCTTTGCCATCTTTTTCAGTAAGAATTCCCCAATCAGGGTTATAAGTACTCCCTAACGGTGTATCTATTGTGAATCGACTGGGTAGTTTGATATAGAGTTTTATCAGTTTTGTATTGATATCCAACGCTTGAGCAAACTTCTCTTCGATCTCCGAATCATAGATCACATGATCATAAACACTATTATTGACGGGTATGGTGTTGGTCTTGAACGCATCTATTATTTCTGATTGACCAAACAGCTCTTGCGAATAATACTCTCATTCTCCCAATTTTTCATACTGTACTCATCCCTCTTGCATGATGATAGTGAGTTTTTGTTCGTTGATAATCTCGACTACTCTTTCCATGAAATATTGAGGATTGACGACAAAATCGATCGTGAGTCTTCCAGATTCAGTCAAAATCTTTGCCAGTGTGGTCTTTTTGAGTCTGGTATGTTCTTCTGTATATCTCAAGATATCAGGGAGATTTTCTCTATAGTTTCATTCTGTCACTGAGGCAATGATAGCTGGATCACTAGCAGAAATTCATTTACTAGCAATATCAAGTTTTGAAAGTCTGATAAATATCTTACTGACGGGAACAGCATCCATTATTTTGATCTGATGGATACAGTTTACAATGAGTTTATCTTCATCAAAAATGACATGATAGCGAGTTTTATATTTGATCTTGTTTCGTAAAGCTTGAAATTCTGGAGACAACAATACTTCATGTTTTAGTTTGACTTTTACTTCATTTGCTGGATCTTTTTTGGTTATTTCAAGTTTCATAACAGAGTTTTTGATGACTGTTTTGATAGCTGGCAGTAGTGATTCATATTCTGCAGGAATATTGATAGTCTCATCTTTATATGCTTGTTTGAGAGATTCTTCTACCTTACCAGCACTGGTGATATATCATTGACGGACGAAATGATTATAGATTTTTTCTGAACCGATATATCATAGTTCTACTGTCTCATCCAGATTTTTGTCTATCCTGGTAATGGTTGAAAATGATTGTGTCGTGAGATATCAAAACCTGATACCATTTTCTTTTTCATACTCTTTTTGGAGATCTGAGGCGAATTTTTCATAGCTTTCATTGGCGATGACTGTGAGGATATTGTAGTTCTCATCATACATTCTATGCCCGGCTTGATCGACAGGTAGACGCAGACCGCGTCAGATTTTTTGTCTTTTGGTAAAGGTATCCACCGTCTCTACGAGTGTACAGACTTGGAAGACATTGGGATTGTCCCATCATTCTTTGAGAGCACTATGAGAGAAGATAAATCTCAGTGGTGTATCAAAACCAAGGAGCTTTCATTTTTCTTTCATAATGAGATTGAACATCGTATCTTGTGAATCAGTAGCGGATGTTCCTTTTGCTTCTTCAAATGGTGAGATCGCTTTTTTGTCCATCGAAAAATATCCATTATGTACATGTTGCACTGGTACATTAAGCATCGATTGTCGTTCAGACGATACAAATAAATGTTTATATCTCGGTTCACGAACAATCACTTGATATTCTTCTTCAAAGATCTTTCCATATTCACCTAATTCTATTCTCCCATCATCGTGATAGATTCTATATTTTTCGACCCTATCGATAAAAAACAACGATAAGACTTTGATTCATTTTTTGAGAAGCTTTTCTTCATTTTCCAGATGCGAAAGGATAGTAGCTCTGATCTGTGCTCTTTTCATCTGGATATCATTGGTTGCTCATCGTATCTCTGTCTTTCTCAAGAGCATCCCATTTTCAAATCTGATTGATTCAGATCATAGATTACAGTCTATCTGCTGGATTACTAGTCACTCATACGATACTCTTTTTCATGAAAGTTTACAGATATCACTTTTTCCAGCACTATTTGCTTTTATGGTTTTTCTGGAAACCTTTCATTTTCCGTCTTCTATATCAAGTTCTATCTCTGCTTCATATCATCTGGTATTATTGACACTGATGAGTTTGAGATACGGTTTATTGGCATCTCCTGTGACATGCAGATCTGCTATTTGGATACGTTTGACAAGTTTCTTTTGATAAGCATCAACGGGACCTAGTTGGTAGACGAGGTTGTACTTCTTACGGTGCGTGGCACTATATCTGAGGATACACAGTGGATTGAGAGATTTGATTGCTTCCATAGCTTTGTCGGTGTTATCAACGCTTTGTGGTTCGTCAATGATCACGATAGGATTGGTCTCTGCAAGGATATCGATTGGTCTCTGTCCATAAAACCCATCAAGATCATCTCTATGGATTCTATTGGTCGTCGTGTTTTTTTCTGGATCAGTAAAACTCTTGCGAAAGGCATCGATATTGATGATCATGATCTGTGTCGTGCTACTAGTGGCAAAGTCTTTGATCTGGTTTAGTTTGCTACTATCATATAAGAAGTATTCAAATGTCTTCCCAAATATCCCCTCAAAATGAGACTGTGTATTTTTGAGCGATTGTAAGACTCATTCACGGATAGCAACACTAGGCACGACGATGATGAACTTACGAAATCCATATATTTCTGCTAGTCTAAGTGCTGTCTTGGTATACACATAGGTCTTTCCTGTCCCCGTCTCCATCTCGATGGTGAAATTATTGACCCCCTTATAGATTTCATCTTTGAGTGTTGTGCTTCTGCTCAGTCCGTGAAGATCTTGTATAGCGTGTACATTACTGAGGATAGCGTTATCATCCAGATCAAGTTTGTTTGCTACTCACTGTTCTACTATCTTGACTCATAGTAAGTCAGATCAAACAATACTAAAACGACCGTCTTTGATAGGCTGTCCTGCAAAGATATCAACAATAGAGTCGACTGCTTCTGTCTGGTATGATTGATGGGCATCAAAATGAAATTGCATAGGGAGAGGAGATGAGAGAATAAATGGATAGATTATACAAGATTGTGTTGGTGCAGTTCCTTGTAGATTTGTAACAAGGCACTCTCTGATGGTCATACTCCCAAAAATCATACTACATACTCCGTGAGTGCCTGTTTAGACAAAGAGCCGTCTGCTACCCACACCACGATGTTTTCAAACTCTCTCATAAAACGTGATGCAAGAGCAGAATCATTGGTATTGAGCAAAATGAATTGCATAGCAGTGACAAGAGCAGTTCTTTTGTTAGCATCAGCAAAGCAATGATTCATCGCAATACTATAGATGATATACGATATCTTATCAGCAAAATGTGGATAATAATCATCTGACTGTACAAAATCCAATGTACTCTCTATCAGTCAAGGCTTGACCACACCAGATAATCACCCAGAAAGTTCTAACACATATTCGTGTATTGCGATAACTTGAGTACTTGTTGGATACAGATATGAGTACATTATTTATCTTTGAGTCTAAGTAAAACATCTTTGTTTGCATCCATGATTGAGACAAATTCTTGTGACTTCTGTCCTACTATCTCCGCATGTTCACGACAAAACTTATCATATTGCTCTGAGCTCAAGGTCTGAATATAAGGAGCGAGTGTCTCATGAATAATATCTCTCAATGCTTTGTCTCTGCTTGCCATGAGTGTCCTTGCATTCTGCACCAATGGTTGCATAAACGGATTTTGTTGATAAGTATCAAAAAGCTCTTTTGCTTGGAGGAAGTCAAGTGGACCATGTTTGGATAATTCATCAGCAAAGCCATGTTCAAAAGCTCAGATGAGATTGAGTACTTCACTATATAGCGTGTGTCTCATATTGTCACTTTTTCCTAGTTTCATGAGTGCTTTATATTCGCTTGCATGCTCTTTGAATATTACTTCATAGATCAGATTGGTAAAATAGGGATATTTGTTTGGTCATCAGATCACATACTGACTGAGAGCACCAGTAAACTCTTTCCTATAATACAAGCTATCTTTGTAGGTCAAAACAAAGCTATCGTCATTTTGGTTGATATATTTGGTGGATCCTCATCATCTCTGGTTGATATAATCCATCACGATATTGAGGATTACATTTCTGAGTTCTTTGGCTTTTTCGCTATCGGTGAGGAGCATACCGATATTGATAAATGCACGAAAACTAAACACTCACAATATGGTAGTTTTGGTAGGGACATGGATGTCCTCACCAACGCTATTTCTGGCTTCCTGTAGCTGTTTTCCCGTTCGTGTTTCATAACCATTACTTGTCAATTCATCTCCATGAGATTCAAGATATCTTTTGATAGTTCTCTCATCTACGTCAAAATATTCAGCCACTTGCTTGAGCGTAAATCTCAGCTCTCCAAAAGGTTTCCATCAGGGAATATCCAGATATGACTCCACATATCTCAGTGCTGGAGTATTGTTGAGGATGTTTTGTCTATCGATGCTTTGGTCTATCATGGTGATTTTGGGGAGTAAAATAAAGTAGATTGCTTCGTGCCTCGCAATGACGAGCTATGTTATATCACGAGAAGCTTGCATCATGCACGTTCGATCTGGTGAACGGCGTTGGTCTTGTCTGCATCAGTAGCAAATCATGTATCATAGAGCACTATCGTGCTACGAGTATCAGAGTTTTCTTGCATCATCTCAGGCTCTAGTGCTATCATAGACTGGATCAGCTCCAGCGTGATACCCGTATCGAGACAGACGATGAGAGAACCTCAGCCTACGATATAGATAGTCTTATCCGTGATGGTTTGTATCTGGACAGGCGTCGTGAGCTCGAGTCATGTTTTGAGCATGATTTCATACAGCATATCTTCTGTGCTTCTCGCATTCTTGATGGGGTTCGCATAGTTTAGGAGTGTTTCGTTGATATTTTCTGGATTGATGTCTCGTTTTTTGAGATTGGTACTATCGAGGGTAAAGCATTTGAATCAGATATCAAGTGCGTCGATCCCTTCTTTGTCTTTGTGTTCTTCTTTGATCTTCTCTCCAGCACGGCGGATGCGTTCTTTGCCTATCTCACAGATATTGGTATATCATGCTTTGTGAGCTTCGCTGGTCTCGGCAGTAGTCTCTGGTATCTGCACCATGATATATTTGCGATTACCTCCATCTTCAGCATTCAGAGCCATGACGGCGTGGGCGGTGGTGGCAGATCATGAGAAGAAGTCGAGGATGATGTCGTTGGAGTTATTATCAAGTATATTGTCTGTAAAATGTTTAATTAGTTCTATTGGTTTTGGTGTGTCAAAACATTTATTTGTAAAAATCTTTTTGATTTCATTTGTTGCTCTATCAGTTAAATAGTCACTATTTTCAAGTATAGATTTCAACTTCATTCTTCTATTTTTAGTTTTGTAATCCTTAATATATATTGTTCCTCAATTACTAGCAAATAATTTCCAAGATTCATTTTCTATTTTATCCTTTCATCGAGTCCATCTTCAATCCGTACCATCAGATTTAATTGGGTACTTTTCAGTAAAACCTGGTTTTTGTTGTAATGAAATCTCACCAGTAGTATTGTTATAATAAATTGGGAAAAATAAAGTTGGAGAATCTTCTCTCCTACTACCTTCACCTTTTTTCATTAAAATTCAATCCATTTTATATTTACCAAAACTATCTTCTTTATTAAATTTATTTATAAATTCAATTGATGGAGAAATCCCATTAAATATTGATAATTCAGATTTTTGATATACTAAACAATATTCGTGATTTTTTGAAAATCCTTTTTTATCACCCATTCCATTTGTACTTTTTTTAATTATAAGTTCGGTAATAAAATTCTCCTCTCCAAATATCTCATCTGCTATCTTCCTGAGATTATGGGCTTCATGATCATCGATCGAGATAAAGATCACTCCATCATCTTTGAGGAGATTCCTCGCGAGCTTGAGCCTTGGATACATCATATTGAGCCAGTCGGTATGATAGCGTCCATTGGTCTCGGGATTGGATTTGAGATTTTCGTCCATCTTGTCTTTGTAGCTGGCAATATTATCATGGAAGTCATCTTTATAGACAAAATCCTTGCCGGTATTGTATGGTGGATCGATATAGATCATCTTGACCTGACCTCTATAGCTTTCTTGCAGGACTCTGAGGACTTCGAGATTGTCTCACTGGATGTAGAGGTTTTCGGTAGTATCCCGATTTTTGCTACTGGCACGGTCTGGTCTGAGTGTCCCCGTCGTCTGAGCTAGTGCGAGCTTGAGAGCATCACGCTTTCATCCTCGAGTAAAACTATATGACTCCTTGTCGGACGTGATATGGTCAGAGAGTATCATTTTTAGTTTGTCAAAATCTATTGTATCTTCAGAAAAAGCCTCGGGGAAGAGTTGCTTGAGTTGAGCAAGGTTATCTGTGATAGCATCGAAAGTGTTTCATGAGAGAGTAGACGTCATGGGTATGTCGGGGGAAAGATAAAGTAGATTGCTTCGTGCCTCGCAATGACAGACAGATTGTTTTGTATCTAGTAATGACGAGATATGATATGATTATAATGATGAAATAAGTTTTGCTTGCTGTTCTTTATGATTTTTGATCTTTATATACAGTTTGCTTTGTTCTCACATTGATAAGGTTTGTTTGTGAGCAAGTTCTCGTTCGGTGATTTGTTTTTGGAGTTGTTGATGTTGGGAGATGATATCTAGGACGTGAGGCATGTCTTGCAGTGATATGCTACGATATCATCACAAGAGTGACTGGTATTGCATGATGATAATGGGATATAGTCGTCATTCATAGAAACGCTTGAGATTAGTAAATAGATGAGATTTATAATGTATATTGTTCCAAAACTCCTCATGGTCTTTTCGGTCTTCTCGCTTCATCCAGTCGGTAATATAGATATTTTCTACTACTTGTTTGTTTTTATCTGCTTTACTCCTTCTCTTGCTAGAGACACTGAGGAGTATTTGTGAGTTATTAGTATAGATGATGAGTAAGGGATTGGGGAGAATCTGATGAATGATACTGTCTATCTTATCTAATAACTGGATGTTTCTTATCTCTACGATGAGGACAAACAGTTCTGAATAGCATTCTTCTTCACTGGTCAGTGCTGGTATATTAGTATTACCAGTTCATAATACTGCTACCAATGATACCGATTCTACATCTTTGGTAAAGAGTTTTTCTGCTTGTTTACTAAAATCATCTTGAGCATAGAAGGTGTTTTTAGGAATTTTCCTCTCTTGGGCATATGCTTGTAGTCATAATCATGCTAGAATTTGATGTTGGATCATCGCAGACATAATTATTTGATAAGTAAAAACGATATCAATTCAAAATCCTCAAGTCATACAAATGATGATTCTGCAAGTCACGATACACCAAGCGAGAAGATGGATTCTATTTCTTTTTCTTGTTTGGTTCCTATGATAGATTTGATACTCGATTCCAGAAGTTGTGAGTAGTGTTGCATACGCGTTGCGTCTTTGGTTTCAGCATTAAACGATTGGATCAGCTCTTTGATAGGTTCAGATTTGCCTGAGCAGATTTTTTTGTAGGTATCGAGTATGTATTTTGCTTGGAGATGACTTGCATGTACACTACCATCATATCATACATATATAATATAATAGGGATGTAATGCATTAGGTTGTTCAGATTTTACTTGTGATGATTGGATTTGTTTGAGTGTAAAGATTACACCTGACTGGATTCCTGATTGGGCTTGTGTGATAGCATACATACCTCTGGGTGCGTGTTCTAGTTCTTTATGATGATCTTTTGCATATTCTACTAGCTCCATCTTAAAATCACTCATCGTAAGGTCAGTAATAGAAATTCATCATCATATATCTTCGATATCCACTACTTTTTTTTGTATTTGTTCGAGTTGTTGTTTTCTATACTGGAGGTCATTCATCTCTTTGGATTCGTTGATCTCAATGATATTATCTTCTCCCGTTGCAGAGCTATCCAGGAGCATCATTCTTCATCTTACTCTTGCTTCCAGATTGATATATTCATCCAGTTCTATATTTGGCCAAAAGTTTACCAGTTGGATTTGTGTGTTGATGGATCATATCCTGTCTATTCTTCCAAATCTTTGGATAATTCTCACTGGATTTCGGTGAATATCATAATTGATCAGATAATCGCAGTCTTGCAGATTTTGTCACTCTGAGATACAATCAGTAGCTATCAGGAGATCGATATGATCGGTGATTTCTGGATATATTTTTTCTCTTTCTTTGGAACGAGGAGAAAAGTTGATAAGTAAAGAATTAAATTCTGTATTAAATTGGTGATGTGACACTTTATTAGTTCATCATCATGTGATGAGAGCGGTATAGATTCATTGTTCTTGTTTTATTCGTTGAGCTATATTTTGATACAGATATCAGGCAGTATCCGCAAATGAGGTAAAGATGATGATTTTTTTATTGTCTGGATTGATAGGTGCATGGATTTTTGTAATTATAGCAGATTTGAGATCTTGCAGTTTTGCGTCTCTCTCAGGCGATATTGCAGAAGCATGGTGAATTAATTCCGTAAAATATTGGACGTCATTTTCTAGATCAGCTTTCCATTTGACCAAATCCATATCAGCGAGATCGACTTTGACTTTGGTTCATATAATCATACTTTCTAGTTCTTCATCATTTTCTATAATTTCTTCATCTATTGATGTAAAATCCAAATCCCAATTACTTTTACCAGATTTTTTTTCAAAATCGTTAATTGCCTCGAGAGTATTGTTGATTTGGCTATATATTTTTTGGAGCGTCAGATGAAAAGAAAACACTGAGCTTTCAAGTCTTTTGAGCATATTTACCCTCATGAGATTAGCTAGACTCTTTTCTCTATCAGTTTGTTTGAGGGTAGATTGTCACTTATTTACTGATATATCATATCTTTCTTCATATTTTTTTCTCTGGTCGATTCTTACGTATGTCAGTGGCGCATAAACACTCAGCTTGAGCTTTTTGATCATATCATTTATCTCTTTGAGGCTAGGAAAATTATCATTCAGATCTATATCTGATTTGATATTGATAGGCGGTAGTCTTTCTGGGAAGTCACCGATATCACCGATGTTATAGTATTTTTCTATGTGTTTTCTGGATCTTGCAATAGTTACACTATCAAGTAACTTGAAATAGTCTATATTAAAACGCGTGAGTAACGATTGGAGTGTTCTATTTTCTGGAGATTCATCCATCCATTGATTAAATACTTGTTGTGCTTTTTTGAGAGTCAGTGATATACTATTGATACCAATGTCGCTAAGATGATTGTCGTTTCATTCTGTGATAAAGGCGACTTGATTTTTAAGATCATTCATCCTATTATTGATAGGCGTAGCAGACAGCATGAGTACTTTTGTTTTTACTCATGATCTGATAATATCTTGCATCAGTCTTTGATACCTTGTTTGCTTGTCTTTTCTCGGGTCATTATTTCTAAAATTATGACTTTCATCAATTACAATCAAATCATAATTTCATCGATTGATCATATCCAGATTGATGTTTCATGACATTCACGATATCCTACTCAGATCAGTATGATTGAGTACATCATATGCAAATCTGTCAGATGCGAGCGTATTTCTTTTGTCATTTTCTCTATACAGTGATCGGTTATCTCTAAGTTTTTTGGGAGCTAAAACTAAAACTCTATAGTTTCTTAATTCATAATATTTGATTACTGCTAGTGCCTCAAATGTTTTACCAAGTCATACACTATCTGCCAAAATACATCATCATTGTCTCTCTAATTTATCAATACATCATATCACTCAGTCTTTTTGGAATTTATAGAGCTTATTCCACACTTGGGTTTCTTTGAAATTTGTTTTCGTCTTTATTAAATTATCCTCAGAAATCTCTTCGAGATATGATTTGAAGAGATTATAGAGAGTAATGAAATATAATAATTCTGGACTATTTTCTTTATAAATACACTGTATATTTTCTAGTACATCATTTGTTACTTCCTTGCTCACCCCAGGATTATTCCAGATTTCATCAAATCGTTGTAATACATCTTTGGTTGAAGTATCATCATCAGACAATACATTGAGTTCCATTTTTTTGGAAGGAGTGAATCATAATCCACTAGCAGTAAAATCAACCGTTCCTTGTATGGATATGCTTTTATCTTTTGTTTGGATGTGGATAGCTTTTGCATCAGTTATTTCAGACTTTTTTATTGTTTTAAATTGAGCTTTTGACTTTATCCACTGAGCACATTCTTTAGCTATAGATGTTTGAATCAATTCATTTCTCATTTTTATTTCAAACTCTCATCATCATATTTCTTTTTCTCTTTGAATCCTTTCAATATAAAATTCTCTTTTTTCATCTGTCTCGTTTGTAAATGTTGGTTCAAGAAACAAAAATCTAAATGAATCTATATTTTTGAGTTGTTCCTTAAGTTTATTAAATGCATAGATAGTAAAATACGATGACAATATAGATATTTTTGATCACGATGAAATTAAGTCTATCAGGACTTCTCCTACCTTATGCTTTTTATTATCAAGAATGAGGGACATGGTAGTAAATTTATATTCCAAAAGTTTTAATACAATATACATATTTTCTCACCCTTATTCAATCTAAGTTTTACTTATTTTTTTAAATAAAATTCCCATTGAGAAAAAATTCACTGCTAAAAGCATATCAATTTTTTAATTTAATCAAGTCACTCAATTTCATTATCTCCCAGTCAGCAGGAATCACTCACAATTCTGTGCGCTTGTATGATGTTGGTATGTGCGTATTGGCTATGGTCATAGTGGAGTGGGAGACGATGCTAAAATTATTATTGATCCAAGAGATATTGTGCTCATTGGATATATGCTTCGAGCGATCATCGTTTCTCTTGATACTCTGCCATCTGCGATCTGACATATGCATCTGCTTTGTCTCTACTGACTGTTCACTTATCAGAGAGTATATCAAGCTTATTCATCGTGAGAAGCTCATCTAGATACACTATCCAATCTTGCATGGTGAGATCTCTCTCATACGCATATTGCAACTCCGCAAATGCAAAAAACTGCTCACAGAGGAGATACAGCTTTCTCAATTCTGATTCGAGTAAATAATTTTTTCCTACTGATGCTTCTGACAGAGTAATATTATTTTTGCTATGGTGGATCATCCCAAGTGCTGGCTTATTGCTATCGACTCTTTGCATGAGTATCTCTGGTGAAGTCATTCCGACGATAGCGTAGTGAAATTTATTTTGTATCGTCTGAAAAAACTCTATGGCGTTGGTACTCGATTTTTGATAATCTACCGCTGTAGTAAAGAGATCTTTGATTTTTTCATAGACATTTCTCTCATCAAACCTAATCGCCCTCACCCTCTCCATCAATGTATTATAATCCCTTGCTCATCAAAAAGTTTTTCACCCCTTGAGTCTGTCATCATCGAGGACATAACCTTGTGAGATATATTGTTGAATGATGCTATTTGCTCGTGTACGGAAACTTGTCGCTTGTGGACTATTTACCCTAAATCCTACTGCTATCACGACTTGCAGATTGTAATAAGTTTTTGGCTTTTTGAAGCTATTTTCGGGTATTTGTACAGTATTTTCGGTATTTCCGAATTTACTTGCAGATTGGCTTGTAGATTCTTCTTTAAGCTCTCCACCAATATAAATTTTTTTGATATGCTCCGAGAGCGTACTATTTGCTTTTCCATATAACATACCCATTTGGTCCTGTGTCATCCGTATCGTATCATGCCAAAAAATAATATCTGACAGGCTTGTTTGTGTCGATGGATCGATGTATGTCATCATAGACGGTTTGAGTTGTGAGTCTGATAGCATTCGTAAATAATGAGAAATTAAAATGAAAATCACATTTTCTTGAGATGCTCTTGTACTTTGTTTTCGTAATCATCGACTTGTGATTGGATTGCTGGCATTGGTCTATCGTAACGATCTCCAAGCTGTACAATACGCTGAGTCAGTGATTGCGAAATGGTATCGATCTCACTGGCGATACGATCAGCTACTATTGCTATCCATTTATCATTGATCACGAGTGAGCAGTATATAATACACCTATTTTATTACTAATTGAATAGTAATACAATCCTGCCCATAATCCAGCGAAATATGATTCAATGCAGCGTAATTAATGGTATAAAGCATATATTTACTTATAGCCTATTTTTTTATTCAATTCCTCTGCTTTCACTCCTATCAGCCAACACAATGTATAGATCTGTTTAGATATTATTTTCATATTCTTATTCTTTGGGTCTTTGAGATTTTTTGATAAGATAGAGTTTAAACTACGGTAAGGCTTATCATCCACTAGCAGCTATCAAGTAATTCTTGACAACTGATTCTTATTTCAACTCTCATTCTTCTACCTGTCCAAAACCTTTTTCCCTCCATACCATACTATCCCTCAAACCAACAATCCCATCACGATCTGTGCCGTCAAGATAATCTGTGGATCAGTCTGTCATCAGATAATACCATACAATGCTCGTAGAGCTACCAACGAAGTGATGATATTCTTCTCTCTGTAGATGATGAGAAGATTGGCACATCATGCTAAGATGATGACTGCCATACCTGCTGGTACTTCATATCAGGTGAGGATACCGAGTTGATACTGTGCATAGATCGTCGCCAGTAAGAGAGTAGCGATCTGTACCCAACCAAAATAGAGTAAAATAGTCCCTCTAACTCGTGGGAAGTAATCAATAGACGTTTTGTTTGCCACAAGCATACGATCGATCACGATGAGACAGATAAGCAATGCCAAGATGATAATCATAGACAGATGGAGATTTTGATAATGTCGCACGACAATTCGGAGACCGTTTGCAAACGCTGATATGATATATCGTATCATCACTCTATCAGGAAGTTGTACTTTTTTAGTAAGAACAGCTACCGTAAGTCAGATAAGTCCCAGATAGATCACTGACCAGATCGCAAACGTAAAACCTGCTGGTGTGATCAGAGTAGAGAGCATATCAGAGAGATCTCAGGTACTCAGACCATTGAGCGGAAGAGTAGTTGCCAAGGTATTGAGTACAAGCATAAAGATCGTAGAGACAAGTCGAGTGAGGCGAAGGATCATGGCTACAATGGGAAGGGGTTAAAAGGTATGATATGTCGCTATTCTAATTTTTTGATAATCAATCTATGAAACCCGCCCCAATACCATACTATCATCACTCACAATATAGTGGAAATCCCAATACTCAACACAATCAAACTTGACCGCAATCGCCTGATGATGGATGCTTATGTATAGATACATCCTAAGAGTAATAGTATGGTTGTCAATAGAATAGTAAAAAGTACACTAGTACAGTAAATACCGACTCAGTCTCCAACATCGATTATCAAGAAAACAAAAAATATCACAGCCAGAGAGCTTTTCAGAAAATTTCCTGAGATAAAGAAAAAATTACGATGAGGTCAGTTACAAACCAGATGATATTATATAAATACGGTAGCTATGTATTGAACTTACGATATGATCAAATCCTATGTACACAACCAGTGACAAACCAAAGAATATACGATACACAAATACAGACACAATAGCTTCCTTATTGGACGGAATAGTATTCTAAATTCATAGCGCGTGCGCTTGCTCCGCAGTAGTTTATTAAAGAACTCACCATTAATCATTAATGATTATTTCCCTAACATCTCCATCTTTTTTTTCTATCTGTACAAGTACTCCTGATAGTCAAAGCTCGTCAATAAATTTCGGCCATTCGATAGCAATATAGTCATA
>Ga0335396_10004992_pt1 | contig 13986 bp, 7 predicted proteins | sample FRY02_FD_205743 | JGI IMG/M metagenome (GOLD analysis project Ga0335396, IMG submission 205743) | Freshwater microbial communities from Lake Fryxell liftoff mats and glacier meltwater in Antarctica - FRY-02 (spades assembly) (version 2) | ecosystem: Environmental > Aquatic > Freshwater > Ice >... | reverse complement strand
CAGCTTTGGCTAAAAAAGCGCGTGAAGGCAAAATTTCACCAGCAGAAATGCAAGGTGGTTGCTTTTCAATTTCATCTTTAGGTGGCATTGGTGGCACGCACTTTACCCCCATTATTAATGCGCCTGAGTTGGCTATTTTAGGTGTGTCAAAGGCTTATCAAAAACCCGTCTGGAATGGTAAAGAATTTCTGCCTCAGTTAACGATTCCGTTGTCATTGTCTTACGACCATCGTGTCATTGACGGTGCGTCTGCTGCCCGTTTCAATGCTTATCTCGGTTCCCTGCTGACCGATTACCGCCGTATTGTGCTTTAAGGGGAAGAATATGAGCAACGCAATCAATATGGTCGTACCTGATATTGGTGATTTCGATGAAGTTGAAGTCATTGAAATTTTGGTTAAAGTCGGTGACACCATTAAACCTGAACAAAGCCTGATAACAGTTGAGTCTGATAAAGCCTCAATGGAAATTCCCTCCTCAGGTGAGGGTGTTGTCACCACCATTCAAATTAAGATCGGCGACAAGGTCAAGCAAGGTAGTATTATTTTAGCGATTCAAGCCAGCGCGCCTGCAGCAACAATTGCAGCCCCTGTTCCGGCCCCGGCTAATTCCACAACCGCTGTACCATCGGTTGCAACATCGCTGTCTGATGTGTCAGCTGCAACTGTAAGCCCCAAACCTTCTGCGTCACCTAATCAGTCAACCGCCAAGCTCTCAGCTGATGCAGTTGATTTAGTTGTTTTAGGCGCAGGCCCTGGCGGCTATTCGGCCGCATTTCGTGCCGCAGATCTAGGTTTGAAAGTGGTTTTGATTGAGCGTTACAGTACCTTGGGCGGCGTGTGTTTGAATGTGGGTTGCATTCCTTCAAAAGCATTACTTCATACCGCCGCAGTAATGGAAGAGGCTCAATTATTAGCAGCACATGGCATTGCTTTTGGTGCTCCTACAATTGATCTTGATAAATTGCGCAGCTTCAAAGACAGTGTCATTGGCAAGTTGACTGGGGGTTTGGCCGGAATGGCGAAGGCCCGTAAAGTTGAAGTCGTGATGGGCAAAGGTGAGTTTAAAGGCCCCAACCACATTGATGTAGAAACAGCTGAAGGTAGCCGTACCATTGAATTTGCCCATGCCATTATTGCTGCGGGTAGCCAGTCAGTGAAGTTACCTTTCATGCCTGAGGACGATCGCGTGGTTGACTCAACCGGCGCATTATTGCTCAAGTCAATTCCCAAACGCATGTTGATTGTCGGTGGTGGCATTATCGGTCTTGAAATGGGTACGATCTATTCAGCCTTAGGCGCACGCTTAGATGTAGTTGAGATGCTTGATGGTTTGATGCAGGGCGCAGACCGAGACTTGGTTAAGGTTTGGCAAAAATTCAATGCGCATCGCTTTGACAACATCATGATGGGTACTAAAACCATTGGTGCTGAAGCCAAAGCTGACGGTATCTACGTCAGTTTTGAAGGGCCTAACGCACCGAAAACGGCTGAGCGTTATGACTTGGTTTTGCAGGCTGTAGGCCGCACCCCTAATGGTAAAAAAATTGGTGCCGATAAAGCAGGTGTTCAAATCACTGATCGTGGCTTTATTGAAGTTGACAACCAAATGCGCACCAACGTGTCACACATTTTTGCCATTGGTGATATTGTGGGTCAGCCGATGTTGGCGCACAAAGCCGTGCATGAAGGACATGTCGCAGCCGAGGTTGTGGCGGGGCATAAAGCCTATTTTGATGCGCGAGTCATTCCTTCTGTGGCTTATACCGATCCTGAAGTGGCGTGGGTCGGCTTAACTGAAGACGATGCCCGTACACAAGGCATAAAAGTTAAGAAAGGCATGTTCCCTTGGGCGGCATCTGGCCGAGCCATTGCAAATGGGCGTGATGAAGGCTTTACTAAGCTTTTGTTTGATGCGGAAACCCAGCGCATTGTTGGGGGCGGCATTGTGGGTACGCATGCAGGTGATCTCATTAGCGAAGTGGCGTTAGCCATTGAAATGGGGGCTGACTCAGTTGACATTGGCAAAACTATTCACCCTCACCCAACCTTGGGCGAATCAGTTGGCTTATGCGCTGAAGCGGCTGATGGTCATTGCACTGATTTACCACCGGTCAAAAAGGCTGCTACAAAATAGCCTTTTAGCAGGTCATTGTTAGACATAAAACTCGGTTTTAGCGCCATTAAATGGGTGTTATACCGAGTTTTTTATTTGCTTCGCCTAGAAAAGCTATTCAAGCTGAGCGCTTCGCAAGAGATGCTCAGCAAACTTCTTGGTTCGAAGGTGGGTAGGGCGTCAAGACGGGTAAAATGAATTATTCGCAACCATTTCGTGGTCAATCGTGTCTCTTACCCTCACTCTGCTTGGCTCGTCAGCCCTTTCTGCTTTTCGTGCTCAACGCTTACTTGAAGCATTACAAAAGCAAGGTTTACCGATTGCTGGCATTCAAGCGCGTTACGAGCATTTTGTTTGGCTCCACAAGCCAATTACCACAGATCAACAAAGTCTTTTAGCGAAATTGCTTGATTATGGTGTGCCAATTGAAACGTCTTCAGATGAGTCGTCAAGTATTGTGCTGCGAGTATTACCTCGTCTGGGTACGGTGTCTGCTTGGGCCAGTAAAGCCACTGATATTGCACACAATTGTGGTTTGAGCAATGTGCACCGTATTGAGCGCGGCGTGCGTTACAGCATTACGTTAAAGCGTGGTCTGCTTAAAGCTTCAAAATTAAGTGACAGCCAATTGAAAGTGTTTGCTGACGCCTTACACGACCGTATGACCGAAACAGTCGTTGATGCGAGCTTTAACGCAGAGCTACTTTTTGTTAGTTTGCCTGGTAAACCCATGCAAACTGTCGATGTTCTGCAAGGTGGTCAAGCAGCGCTTGAAAAAGCGAATCAATTAATGGGTTTGGCACTCTCTGCCGATGAAATTGAATACTTGGTCGACGCATTTGCAGTGTTGGGTCGAAACCCGACCGACGTTGAGTTAATGATGTTCGCGCAAGCCAATAGTGAGCATTGTCGGCATAAAATTTTTAATGCTAAATGGGTTATTGACGGTCAAGCCCTAGACAAAACGCTTTTTGGCATGATTCGTGAAACCCATGCCGCCCAACCTTTAGGCACAGTCGTGGCCTACAGTGATAACTCAGCGATCATGCATGGTGACCAGTCTGTTCGGTTCAGGCCCGACCCTAAAGTCCATGCACAGCCCAGCGCGTATACACGGCAAACGCAGTTGGTGCATACCATCATGAAAGTTGAAACTCATAATCACCCAACTGCTATAGCTCCCTTTGAGGGGGCCTCAACAGGTGTGGGTGGTGAAATACGTGATGAAGGGGCGACCGGTCGCGGCTCTAAGCCCAAAGCAGGTTTGTCTGGTTTTACGGTTGGGCACCTACGCTTTGATGATGCCCCGCAACCATGGGAAGTTGATCATCATGGTGCCCCCGATCGCATTGCCAGCCCGCTTAACATCATGATTGATGGGCCGCTTGGTGCAGCAGCATTTAACAATGAGTTTGGGCGCCCAAATTTGTTGGGGTATTTTCGAAGTTTTGAGCAAAGCGGTGGCGGTTTACGCTGGGGTTATCACAAACCCATCATGATTGCCGGTGGTCTAGGCAGTATTGATGATACCCAAACCGCCAAAGACCCCTTGCCACCAGGCGCACTGTTGGTGCAGTTGGGTGGCCCAGGGCTGCGCATTGGCATGGGTGGTAGTGCCGCGTCAAGCATTGGTGCAGGGTCTAATACTGCTCAGCTTGATTTTGATTCTGTGCAACGTGGTAACCCTGAACTTGAGCGTCGCGCACAAGAGGTTATTGATCGGTGTTGGCAGTTGGGTGATCAAAACCCTATTTTGGCTATTCATGATGTCGGGGCGGGGGGGTTGTCTAATGCATTCCCTGAGCTCGTTAACGATGCGAACCGGGGTGCTATATTTGATCTAAAAGCCGTTCAGCTTGAAGAGTCAGGTATGTCACCCGCAGAAATCTGGAGCAATGAAAGTCAAGAACGTTATGTCTTGGCGATTGAACCGCAAAACCTTGAACGGTTTGCTGAATTGGCCAACCGTGAGCGATGCCCTTTTGCTGTCATTGGGGTAGCAACTAAGTCGCGTCAACTGCGTGTGACCTATGGCGACCTCAGCCCTGTTGACGTACCGATTGATGTCATCTTGGGTAAACCGCCACGCATGTTGCGTGATGTTGAGCGTATGCCGGGTATTTCTGAGCCAATTGATCTGGTGACCTTCACACTTGATCAAGCTGTCGAGCGCGTGTTGCGTCACCCTACTGTGGCTAACAAAACATTTCTCATCACCATTGGTGATCGAACCGTGGGTGGCTTGTCGAGTCGAGATCAAATGGTAGGGCCATGGCAAGTACCAGTTTCTGACGTGGCTGTTACGTTGGCTGATTTTGATGGTTTCAAGGGTGAAGCCATGGCGATGGGTGAGCGTACCCCGTTGGCGATGTTTAATGCACCCGCTTCAGGTCGAATGGCTATAGCTGAAGCCCTAACCAACCTCGTTGCGGCTGATGTTCAACAGATAGAAGACATCAAGCTTTCAGCGAACTGGATGGCAGCATGTGGTGCCCCCGGCCAAGATGCTGCATTATTTGATACGGTTGAGGCAGTTAGTCAGTTTTGTCAGGCTGCAGGCTTATCGATTCCCGTTGGTAAAGATTCACTATCAATGAGAACACGTTGGCAGTTAGAACAAGGCAGCCGGGAAGTCATTTCACCCGTGTCATTAATCGTCACAGCCTTTGCACCTGTGCAAGACGTGCGTAAAACTTTGACGCCTCAACTCCGCACAGATGTGGGCCCTACAGCATTGATTTTGATTGATTTGGCAGCTGGTCAGCAACGTATGGGTGGCTCGATTTTTTCTCAAGTTACCGGGCAATTGGGTGACCAAGTACCTGATATGCGAAACGCGCAACATCTGCGTACATTCTTTGTGACCGTTCGTACCTTGGTTGAGTCAGGCGTTGTGCTGGCTTACCACGATCGATCTGACGGAGGTTTATTCACAACAGTTACCGAAATGGCTTTGGCTGGGCATTGTGGCGTGTCAATTAATATTGATATGCTGACAGTCGACCATTTTGCAACCGATTGGGGTGCCTACAATATCAAACCGAGCCAAATGAAAGTGCAACGCGATGAGTTAACACTCAAGGCATTGTTCAACGAAGAAGCTGGGGCGGTTATTCAAGTGCCATCTAGCGAGCGTGATGCGGTCATGCAAGTTTTACGCGGTGCGGGTTTGTCAGCTCATTCTCACGTTATTGGTTCAATCAACTCCACTGACAATATTGATTTTTACCGTGATGGTAAAAAAATATGGGGTAAGCCCCGAGCAGAGCTGGGTCAAATGTGGTCAGAGGTCAGTTGGCGCATCGCTAGTCGTCGCGATAACCCAACTGCAGCGCAGGCCGAGTTTGATCTGTGGCAAAAAATTGATGACCCAGGTCTAAATGCTCAGATCGTCTATAACCCCCAAGAAAATATCGCTGCACCTTATATCAATTCTGGTGCTCGGCCACGCATAGCGATTTTGCGTGAACAGGGTTGTAACAGCCAAGTTGAAATGGCTTGGGCATTTGATCAAGTTGGTTTTGAGTCGGTCGATGTTCACATGACCGACTTGCAGCAACGCCGCACATCGCTTGATCAATATCAAGGTTTGGTGGCTGTGGGTGGCTTTAGTTATGGCGATGTGTTGGGGGCGGGTGAGGGCTGGGCTCGTAGCATTCGCTTTAATACCACCTTGGCCGATCAGTTTGCACAGTACTTCGCACAACCTAATCATTTTGCACTGGGGGTGTGTAATGGCTGCCAAATGTTGGCAGCTTTGGCTGATATGATTCCGGGTGCTCAGGCTTGGCCACGCTTTACTCGTAACGTTTCTGAAAAATACGAAGCGCGCTTATCACTCATTGAAGTGGTTGAATCACCCTCAATTTTCTTCAAGGGTATGGCGGGCTCACGTATTCCGGTTGCGGTGGCGCATGGTGAGGGTTACGCTGATTTTCGTCGTCAGGGTGATATGTCTTTGGTGGTCAAAGCTGCACGATTTGTCGATCATCAAGGGTTAGCTACCGAGCGATACCCTTTTAACCCAAACGGCAGCCCAAACGGCTTAACGGCTGTTACCACTGCCGATGGCCGTTTTACAGCTTTAATGCCACACCCAGAGCGGGTCACACGAAATGTCATGTTGTCTTGGGCGCCGGAAAAATGGGGCAATCACGACTCGGGTGGTGCTTATTCACCCTGGATGCGGTTTTTTCAAAATGCTCGAGCACATTTGGGTTAAAGCACTAGGGTATTAGACTTGATAGGTGGCCGGGTCATCGTATAATCACGCTTTGCGCCCGGAGCTTTTCATGCGTTTAATACAAACCGCGTTCACCTTTGATGATGTTTTATTGGTGCCTGCTTATTCTCAAGTGTTACCCCGCGACACCTCTTTAATTACGCGCCTTACACGTAACATTTCATTAAATATACCTTTAGTGTCTGCCGCGATGGACACGGTCACAGAATCTCGCTTGGCCATTGCCATGGCTCAAGAAGGTGGTATTGGCATTATTCATAAAAATCTCACTGCTCAGGAACAAGCCATTGAAGTGGCTCGAGTAAAACGTCATGAGTTTGGCATTGTGATTGATCCGGTTACCGTCACCCCACAAATGAAAGTGCGAGACGCCATTACTTTGCAGCGTCAACATGGTATTTCTGGCTTGCCCGTTGTTGAAAATGGCAAGGTCGTGGGCATTGTTACCAACCGCGATTTACGCTTTGAAGAGCGGCTCGACGAGCCCCTTAGCAAAGTCATGACGCCGCGTGATCGTTTAATTACCTTGACTGAGGGTGCCACACTCGAAGAGGCCCAATCACTTATGCACAAGCATCGGCTTGAGCGGGTGTTGATTGTGAATGAAAACTTTGAATTGCGCGGTTTAGCGACAGTGAAAGATATTCTTAAAAATACAGAACACCCTATGGCATGCAAAGACGCAAAAGGTCAGTTGCGTGTCGGTGCTGCAGTCGGTGTCGGTGCAGGTACTGAAGATCGAGTAGAAAGATTGGTTGCAGCAGGTGTAGATGTCATCATTGTTGACACCGCTCATGGTCACTCAGAAGGCGTGCTTGAGCGAGTGCGCTGGATCAAAACTCAATTTCCTAAGCTTGATGTGATTGGTGGCAATATTGCCACAGCCGCTGCGGCACATGCATTGGTTGAAGCAGGTGCTGATGGCGTCAAAGTGGGTATTGGCCCGGGGTCAATTTGCACCACTCGTATTGTTGCGGGTGTTGGCGTGCCCCAAATTACAGCGATTTCTGATGTGGTTAAGGCCCTAGAGGGCACTGGTGTTCCCGTTGTGGCTGATGGTGGCGTTCGCTACTCGGGTGATGTCGCGAAAGCGATTGCCGCGGGGGCATCAACGGTCATGATGGGCAGTATGTTTGCAGGCACTGAAGAAGCACCTGGCGAAATTGTCTTGTTTCAAGGTCGTTCTTATAAATCTTATCGGGGCATGGGTAGTTTGGGTGCTATGGCAGAGGGCTCTGCTGATCGTTACTTTCAAGACCCCGCTAATAACGCTGACAAATTTGTACCCGAAGGTATTGAAGGCCGTGTGCCTTATAAAGGTAGCGTGCTGGCTATTATTTATCAATTGGCTGGCGGTTTACGCGCCTCAATGGGGTATTGCGGTTGTGCCACCATCGAAAATATGCGACATGACACGCAGTTTGTGCAAATCACATCAGCTGGCATTCGTGAATCGCACGTTCATGACGTTCAAATTACCAAAGAAGCCCCCAATTATCGTGCTGAGTAATTATTTGATTAATTATTTCATTCAAAGGTATAAAACATGACAGCTGAAATCTCCCCTAAAATTCTTGATTTGCCAATTGGCATTGCTGCAACAGGGCTTAGGCAAGAGTTTGATAGCATTGGGCAAGTTGATGTACCCGCAGACCATTATTGGGGTGCGCAAACCCAACGTAGCTTGATTCACTTTAATATTGGTCATGACAAAATGCCCAAAGAGGTTTATCACGCTTATGGGTATGTCAAAAAAGCAGCTGCGGTGGTTAACACTAAAGCTGGGCGCTTGCCCGAATGGAAGGGTAATCTCATACAGCAAGTCGCTGATGAAGCCATTACCGGCAAGCTCGATGCTGAGTTCCCGCTGTATGTTTGGCAAACGGGTTCAGGCACGCAGTCAAACATGAATATCAACGAAGTGATTTCAAATCGTTGCATTCAATTGGTGGGTGGCAAGCTGGGTTCACAAGAGCCTATTCACCCTAACGATCACGTGAATATGGGGCAGTCGAGTAACGACACGTTTCCAACCGCGATGCATATTGCTGCCTACAAAATGGCAACAGAAAAAACAATACCAGCGCTGCAAAGACTTCATGATGCGCTTGATACTAAATCTAAATTGTGGGCCAATATTGTTAAAATAGGTCGTACTCACTTAGAAGATGCCACACCCCTTACTGTCGGGCAAGAATGGTCTGGTTATGCCGGGGCTTTAAGTGATGCAATTGATGATGTCAAGCAAGCGACGCAAGGTTTGCTTCAGGTTGCAATGGGTGGCACTGCAGTGGGTACCGGTTTGAATTCACCCGTCGGTTTTGGTGATGAAGTGGCTACGGTACTGACTGAGTTGACTGGTTTCGCAATCAAATCGGCTGACAACAAATTTACGGCGCAAGGCACACTTGACCGCATGGTGCGGGCTCATGCCGCATTAAAAACGACAGCGGTCACATTGTTCAAAATTGCAAATGACATGCGTATGCTGGGTTCAGGGCCACGTACCGGTTTTATGGAAATGACCTTTCCAGCCAACGAACCGGGCTCTTCAATTATGCCGGGTAAAGTTAACCCCACCCAAGCCGAGGCGATGCTGATGGTGTGTATTGAAATTATGGGGTCTGACGTTGCAGTGCAAATGGGGGGCGCTGAAGGCAACTTCGAACTCAACGCTTTCCGACCCATCATCATTAGCAATTATCTGCACTCTGCCTTGATTATGGCTGACATGTGTGACCACTTCCGTGAGTTCATGATTGAAGGTGCTGTTGTAAATGAAGCACAGCTTAAAGCTAATATTGACCGTTCAGTTATGATGGTCACGGCTCTTTCACCTGTTATTGGCTACGACAAAGCGTCTGCTATTGCTCATTACGCCATTGATAAAGACGTCACACTCAAAGTTGCCGCGTTAGCCAATGGCGTTGATGAAGCGCTTTATGACCGTGTTGTTGTGCCGATCAACATGACCCGTCCGGGTTCTGCGGACATACCTGCAGCGAAGTGATAGAGGGCATACTGCTTTGAACGATAACAACAAACCCCAAGTTTGGGGTGAACAAGCTTTGCAACTGCAAATTGGTAACCGATTTACGGCCGACTGGAAAAGTAAAGACCACCGCGCCAGAAGACTGGTTTCTGAGTTCATTGGCACGTCTGGGTTAATGTTTGTTCTGTCGGCCGGGGCTGCCATTTTGGCGACTTACGGTGGTGCACCTTTGGCACCTTATCAGTATGCCTTTATTCTTTCTGCCGTCGCGTCGTTATGGTTGGTGGCAGCTATTTATTTTTTGGGTGATATTTCTGCTCACTTTAACCCCGCCATGACACTGGCTTTTACTATACGTGGCGACATGGGTGCACCCATGGCAGCTGTTTATATTGTGGTGCAGTTTATTGCCGCCGCTACCGGCTCAAGCCTCGCGGCCTGGCTGTTTGGTTACGGTGGCAATTTAGCTGCAACCGTGCCACCAACGGGTATGCATTTGCAAGCCGTTGTATTTGAAGCTGTGATTACCTTTGGTATGATTTTGTTAGTACTCAGCATGGCAAATGGCCCAAAACTGAATGGCAACTTTGTGCCTATTGCAGTGGGTGCTTACATTATGTCGGTGGGTACTGTAGGGGGCCCTTTTGATGGTGCAGCATTGAACCCAGCCAGAGCCTTTGGGCCTGATTTTGCACGTGGTGACTTCTCAACATATTGGGTTTACCCTTTAGGCGCATTAATCGGTGTGATTGTCGCTGTGGTGGTCGAAAGATTCTTGCGCGGCAAACCAAAAGCGCAAGAGGCCGAGGCGGCCATGGGTACCCCCTTAAATGGTGATTGATTATTTCGGTTTCGTGAGTATTGAGGCCTTGTTTGCTGCGGTCAACTTAGAATAATCTCGAATGCTCGTATCAATTTAGCTAGATTAATCAATACAACTAACTCATAGAAATACATCTATCTCTTCAATATAACGATTTACATCTATACAACAACTTAATTTAAATGACTAAGGCTTATGTCACGCACTCATCAAAAAATTCTTATTCTTGACTTTGGTTCGCAACTGAGCCAACTGATTGCTCGACGCGTGCGCGAGCAGCAGGTTTACTGTGAGTTGCACCCGTTTGATGTGAGCGATGACTTCGTTAGAAGCTTTAACCCAAAGGGCATTATTTTGTCGGGTGGCCCAAACTCAGTTTACGAAGCAACAAACTGGAAGGCACCCCAGGTGGTGTTTGAGCTTGGTGTTCCCGTATTGGGTATTTGCTATGGTATGCAAACAATGGCTGAGCAACTCGGTGGCAAAGTTGAAAGCTCTAACAATCGCGAGTTTGGTTATGCTGAAATGCGTGCACGCGGCCATTCAAAACTATTTGCGGGTATTCAAGACCGCGGTAACGCTCAAGGGCATGGCTTGCTTGATGTCTGGATGAGTCATGGTGATAAGGTCACTGAACTACCCCCAGGTTTTAAAATCATTGGCGACAACGAATCAACCCCTGTGGCAGCCATGGCCGACGAAGACCGTCGCTTTTATGGTGTACAGTTTCACCCTGAAGTTACTCACACGATTAAGGGCAAAGTGATGTTTGCCCACTTCGTTCACGATATCTGTGAGTGCAGCAGCGACTGGACCATGCCCAATTATGTCGACGAAGCGATTGAAAAAATTCGTGCACAAGTCGGCCAAGAAGAAGTCATCTTAGGTTTGTCTGGCGGTGTTGATTCATCAGTTGCGGCCGCATTATTACACCAGGCGATAGGTGATCAGCTAACCTGCGTATTCGTGGATAACGGTTTGTTGCGCCTAAACGAAGCAGAACAAGTGATGGCAACCTTTGCTCGCGGCTTAGGCGTGAAAGTCATTCATGTCGATGCAGCGGAACAGTTTTTGGGTCATCTTAAAGGCATTACAGACCCCGAGCAAAAGCGTAAAGTTATTGGTCGAGAATTCGTTGAAGTGTTTGACGCCGAATCTAAAAAATTATCGAATGCAAAATGGTTGGCACAAGGCACGATTTACCCCGATGTGATCGAGTCAGCAGGGGCTAAAACAGGTAAAGCCCAAACTATCAAATCACATCATAATGTGGGAGGTTTACCCGAACACATGAAGCTTAAACTACTTGAGCCGTTGCGCGAACTATTCAAAGACGAAATTCGTGAACTTGGTGTAACGTTGGGCCTGCCACACGACATGGTGTACCGTCACCCATTTCCAGGCCCAGGTTTGGGCGTTCGAATTCTGGGTGAAGTCAAAAAAGATTTTACTGATTTGCTTCGTCGTGCTGATGCCATATTTATTGAAGAACTCCGCGCTGCAGGCTGGTACGAAAAAACATCTCAAGCATTCGCCGTATTCATACCTGTAAAAAGTGTGGGGGTTATGGGGGATGGCCGCACATACGAATATGTGGTGGCTTTACGTGCCGTTGAAACACAAGACTTTATGACGGCGCATTGGGCAGAGTTGCCTTATGACCTTTTGGGTAAAGTGAGCAACCGCATTATCAACGAAGTGCGTGGTATTAATCGTGTGGTTTATGACATTTCAGGAAAGCCACCGGCCACAATTGAGTGGGAGTGACTTTTGTGAGTTAAGTTGTTGATTTATATATGTTTTTAACATACACAAAAGTTTCACAAAAAACGTAACCTATTGATTTTATTTGCTTTTGACTTTATAGTTACACGTAAAGTCACACAAACGTGCGACTACTCAAAATCGTAGTTACTCTTACGCACAATGGCACTTAAAAAAACCGCATTTAACGACGACGAAGAAGCAATATTTGACGACGCTGTAATCTACAAGCGCGGTGAATATTGGCAGTTTCGCATGTGGCTTGCTAAGGAACGCAAGTACGCAAGATTCAGTCTTAAAACACGCAACCGTAGCACCGCAATAGACAAAGCCAAGCTCCACTATCACGAACTTATGGCGCTACAGCTAAGCGGCAGAAGCTACTACTCATACACAACAAAGCAAGGTGTTGAAGCTTATTTAGAGCAACGCTACAAAGACTATGAGGCTGGCTTAATCGTAATTGGAAGACACAGAACAATAGCAACACACTTAGAGCATTGGTTAAAATTTATTGGAAAAGATGTAAAAGTTAAGGAGCTAGAGCGTACAGATTGCGAAAACTATTTCCACAGTCGTAGCAAGCTTAAGGGAACTAAAACACTGAAGGTAAGCCAAACTACAGTTGAAAATGAGCAAAGCACAATCAACGCAATGATGGCTTGGTTATTTAAAAAGAAAGAAAGCTACATTGAGGGTTTTGACTTTAAAAAGCTTAAAGCGTTAGACAAAGGCGCTGAAGAAAACAGACGGCAGGCATTTACAGACGAAGAAATAACAGCAATTGACAAGGCGCTTAAGGAATACATTGCGGAAGCTACAGCAGACATAAGAACGGACGCAAACATAGTTAAAGCTGTTTGTGGTTTCTACTTAGGCGTGTGTATGGTTACGGGTATGCGTCGTGGTGAGTTGCTACAGCTTAAGTGGAGTGACATCGAGGAGTTAGAGGGTGGGGGTGTAAAGCGTGAAAACGTGCTGATAAAGATTACGGTACGAGGCGTAACAAGCAAAGTTAGGAAAACACGAAAGTTTGTTATTAGGGACAGCGGATACTTTAACGGCTTGCTAACACTCAAACGCAAGTTGGACGGAACAGAAATACGAGAACAAGCACTGTTGGCTAAGTTAAGTAACGAGTTAATGTTTAGCGCAAGTACTGAGAATGCTATTACACCTCGTGCAATTGGCGTACATTTTGAAAAACTTATGGTTAAAGCTAGGATTAAGGACGCAGACGCACGTGGCTTAGTTCCTTACAGTTTTAGGCACACATTCATTACCAAGCGTGTCAACAGCAACTTGCCGCCAGCCGCTGTTGCTGAAATGTGTGGCACGAGTATTACGCAGATTGAAAAGACTTATTACCATACAACGCAAGAAAAAATGATTAGCAACGCATTAGCGAACTATGAGTACATTGACGGCTTACTTGTTCCTAAATAGCACCACAAGCACATTAATTAAGCCCTACAGCTAGTGCTAAAAATAGTCTATAGCCGTGTCGTTAATGGAAAATAAAACTACAGCATTGTGACGGCTTAGCTGAGTAAGTGTAAGTGTATAGGTAAAAATCACCACACCAAAAACGTAAGTACTTCACCTAAAGAAACTGCATACAAATTATTTTAAGGGTAGCATAACCATTTTTGCTATGCCTGTCGTCACCACAAATGAGTTTTTATAAACACTGACTAAACCGATAAAATCGTACTATTTTGCGTCAAAAAACACACTAGTTCAGCGTGTATTGTCTGCGATATCTTGTCTAGATAAGCTTTGTGGTGCGATAGGTGACTGTGGTGCGATAGGTGACTGTGGTGTTAGTTGTGGCTTAGGTTGAGGGTTGGCTGATTTAGGCTTGGAAGGTTGTGAAGGTGGCTTGGGGGTTGGCAATTTTACAGCTTTCCCCATACTCGCTCTATGCTTACGTGGCTTCAGTTTGGCATAAGCCTTACGTTGTGCTTCGGCTCGCTTCTGTGCTTCAGCTTGCTTTTCGATAGCTGACCAAGTACCATCGATAATGGTGCGTAAAAGTCCAAGTTGTGC
>Ga0335396_10004976_pt1 | contig 14019 bp, 9 predicted proteins | sample FRY02_FD_205743 | JGI IMG/M metagenome (GOLD analysis project Ga0335396, IMG submission 205743) | Freshwater microbial communities from Lake Fryxell liftoff mats and glacier meltwater in Antarctica - FRY-02 (spades assembly) (version 2) | ecosystem: Environmental > Aquatic > Freshwater > Ice >... | reverse complement strand
TATTCTCTACCGGTTTTTGTTCAAACGTTTCAACTGTTTCTTTTCTAAATCCTAAAAAAAACAAGAATAAAAGACATATACTATTAATTAATAATCTGTAGGGGGGGGGGTAAAAGGTTTATTTGTTCATAGTAAAATGGCTTATAAGGTTATATACATACCAATAATAATTATTCTTATCCATAAAAAACCGTCACTACAAAAAATACGGTGAAATCACCGTACAAATTTTACCCCTTCATCAAATTCAATTGTGTTCCATCCCAACTTGGAAAGAGAATTTTATTATTATTGATTTTTAAATGACTATTTGCAACCGAACTAAATACACTTCTAAAATCGGTACTCACGGGCAAATCTCTACCATCTTCTAAATCTTCTTTTGCCAAAGATTTAATATTATTATACACTTTACCTCCTTGCACATCATTACCCAAAACAAATAAACAACTCGCTCTTCCATGATCGGTTCCTCCTGTTCCATTTTGCGCAGCAGTTCTTCCGAACTCTGTCATGGTCATCACTGTAACATCATCTTGATAAGCAGATAAGTCTTTCCAAAATGCAGCTATACTATCACTAAAGTCTTTTACATTTCTTGCAAATGCACCATTGGCAGCTCCTTGGTTAAAATGCGTATCCCATCCTCCACTTTCTGCAAAAGCAACTTCTAATCCAATATTCATTTTTATTAAAACTGCAATTTGTTTTAATGAATTACCTAAAGGTGATGTTGGATATACTACCCCTGCGATTGGTTGGTAATTTTTAATATTATTTACATTCAACATTTTCATTGCATCAAAACTTTCCTTACCAGCTCTACTCAAAAGCTTATTTGTTGTTTGATCATACAATTCTTCAAAAGATCCCGACACCATATTAGCTGCCATTGGATTGCCCTTCATTTGAATGGTAAAATCTTGCAAATTATTAATGGCAACCGCCTCATTATCTCCATAAAAACTTCTTGGTAATGCACTAGTTAAACTTACTGCTCTAAATGGTGTTGCATCATGCCCCAATAAACCTACTGCCCTATTTAACCAACCACTTGCTGTGCCTTTATTAAATGGTGTTCCACTCTCCATATAATCTTGCGCATCAAAGTGGCTACGAGTTGTATTAGGACTACCAACGCCGTGTACAATGGCCATTCTTTGTTCGCCAAAATAAGGATACAAAGATTCAAATGCAGGATGCAATCCAAACTTACCATCTAAATCGAATTGCTTTCCTTGTGTAGCAGATGGACTCATATACAAAGTTGGACGAACCATTTTAAAAGCAGGATCTGAATACGGACTCACCGCCATCAACCCATCCATTGCACCTCGTTGAAAAATACAAACCAATGCTTTATTTTTTTTGTAAGGAAGATTAGATTTTACGCTGTTAGCAGCACGAGCAATAAAAGTAGGTATGCCACCTGCAATACCAGTTGCGAATAATGCCATAGCACCCGATTTCATAAAAGCTCTTCTGTTTGTCATCTTATTCGTTTTAATGAATTTGTAATTATTGTTGGCCAATGACTAATGACTAGTGCCCAATGCCTATTTTCGTTGAAACTCTGGTGAACCAATTATAATCCCCGCAACCTGAGCAACCATTGAATTGTTGCCGGCATTAGATGGCATTGTAAAAGGTCTAGATTTTTTACCCAATATAGCTTTTTCATTGGCTTTTTTTACTCTGCTATCCATCATATCTATATTCATCATTTCATCTGATGAAGTTGGATTAGTTTTTTCGGCTGCTTGATTAATTTTATCTACAACATTTTCATCTCTCACTAATGTAGATAGTCGTTTAATGTTAGCTGCATTATCTCTTTCTGGCAATAAAAATTTACTGTACAATGCTAAAGCCTGATCTGCACTTTCTGGTTCATGGTTGCTATTCAATGCTAGTAAATCCATTTTTACTCCTGGAATTTTTTGTCCAGCAAATGCTAAACCAAAATTCATTCTATTTAATAATGCTCCTGTATTAATCCAATATGCAGCTTTATCCGGAAAGCCTGTTGGAGCTTGATAATAATATAATTTTTGTCCCATTCTGGCACACCAATTATACAATTGAAACGGTTGGTGAACATCAGCATTGGTGGCTCTTACAGCGCTTACTACTAATTCGAAAGGAGATTTTATTTTTTCACGTGTAACTTTTTGATTCCAAAAAGCTGCATCATTTACCAACGCCATTAAAACCGCTTTAATATTGCCATTTGTTTTTTGAAAAACTGTAGCCATATTTTTTACCAATACAACGGAAGGAGTATCGTTTACAAAACGAGTAGCTAACTTTTTACAAATAAAATTGGCTGTAGCAGCATTTGTTGCTAATATATGAATTACTTCTTCGCCTTCTTTGTAACCACCGTTTGCTGGAAACAATTTTCCTAAAATTATTTTTGCAGAATCATCATGCTTATCTGCACGAAACATAAAATCGTTTTCAAAAACATACCCTCTTTTTTCTAAATTTTCTTTACCTACTCTTTCTATTAAGTTATTGGCAGGGGCATCTTTAACTAAAGGCCTAATACTCCATCCTGTTAAAGCTCTTGCAACAGCAGTTACATCGGCTTGTGTATATCCAGCATCAACTCCCATTGTATGGAGTTCCATAATTTCTCTAGCATAATTTTCATTTAACCCTTGTGCTTTTCTGGCTTTAACAGCTTGTTCCATAAACTGTGCACCTGGCTCTTTATTAGCCATCATTTCATCGGCCTTTTTTTGTAATTTTTGAGCTGCAAAAGCATTCGCTCTTTTACTAACAACACTATTAGTATTACTAACGCTACTTGCATTATCTAAAAACTCCAACATCGCTGGATGTTTAGCAGTTGCTGCAAGCATAGTCTCAAAATTTCCAACTACATTAGGACGAATAGCATCTCTTTCATAAGTTAGAATAAATTGAGTGCACTGTTGTTTTGTAAGAGATACATTAAAATGATTGAACCAGAAATCGGTAAGTAATTCATGCAATTGATTATTACTATATGCAGCTTTAATAATTTTTTGATTAATCAATTCAGATTGCAATTCAACGATTGGGCGGAATCCTTGTTGTTGCATTACTTCTCTTACCTTATTACGATACTCGCCTTTGTCAGCTTTTAAGCTTGAATCTTTTTCTACCAAACCATTTTTTATTGCAAAGCGATACACCTGTCCTGCATTCATGTAAGTGTTTACAATGGTTTCATTATTAAGTGCAAGTGTTTTAAAATTATTGAGCCTTTTAGAAACTTCTTCATCGGATATTTGTCCGTCTAATTGTTGATCAAACCAGCGATCTATGCCCATGTTAACTACCTCATCTATCTGACCAGGTTTTGCTCCAAACGTAAAACGATCCAATAATCTAGCAGCAGCCTGCCTTTCGGTATAGCCATACTTTTTGTAGGGCATTTTAACTCCCGAAGACGTAGTTTCCTTTGAGCCTGCAAACGCGGTTAAAAGCGTTAAAGCAGCTCCCACAAGAAACGATTTGTACATTCGGCTAAATTTCATGAGTCCCTATTTTGTTATTGGATGAAATTAGTAGCCAAAGGTTTAATCATTACTCCACATTTTTCTTCACGGCAACCCTATAAAGCATTAATCCCATGATGGCAAAGAATATGGTACCAAGTAAAAAGTATCCTCCCTTACTCAAGTAATGAACAATGCCGTCTTCGGCACTTACCGCATTTAAAAACTTCTCTCCCCCTGAGGATCCGGAAATAAAGGCAATAATTACACCTGCTACCGCGCCTCCTGCAACCAATCCGGTAGCAAATAAATTACCTTTCCCCAGCTCTTCTTCTTCGGCATTCACTATTTTATTTTCTTTCTTTTGTTTGTTTTCAACCAATCCACGTATAGCACCTCCAATAAATATTGGCAAAGTAGTAGCTAAAGGCAAGTAAGCACCAACAGCAAAACTCAATGATTTAATACCACAAAGTTCCATGGTTACAGCTAAGAAAACGCCTGCGAAAACATATTGCCAATCGAGGTTTTGAGATAATATTCCTTTGATTAATGTTGCCATTAATGTTGCTTGAGGAGCTGGATATTTTTCTGTTCCTATGGCATGATTAATACCCTGACTAATCATTTCGGAACTTGGCTTATCTAAAAACTTTACAGTAACACCAATTACAATAGAGGATACAATTGCCCCAACAAATAATGCAATTTGTTGATTTCGTGGAGTGGCTCCTACAATGTAACCGCTCTTCAAATCTTGTGAAGTTGCGCCTGCATTTGCTGCAGCAATACATATCATTCCACCAACAACTAAAACCAATGGTTCAAAACTTTGACCCGTCCACCCAACACTTAAAAATATTAAACTAGTGCCCATTACAGTTGCAATAGTCATACCGCTAATTGGGTTATTAGATGAACCAATTAACCCCACAATTCTTGAAGATACTGTTACAAATAAAGCTCCAAAAATTACTACTAATACTCCGATCAATAATTTTTGAACAATTGTATCTCCCGGAACTTGTGGTAATACAGTTATTAATCCAACTAATGCAAGTGTACCAAAGCCTACCACTTTTAAACTCAAATCTTTTTCGGTTCTTAAAACAGTAGAAGCATTTTCACCGCTTTCATTTTTTAAAGACGCTACACTACCCTTCACAGATTTTACAATAGTAGGGATGGTTTTAATCAACGTAATAATACCTCCCGCAGCAACAGTACCTGCCCCAATTTGACGAATAAATGCATAATAAACTGCTGAAGAATAATCTGTAAATTGATGAGTGATTGGGTCCCAACTGCCCTTGCCACCTGATTTAGCTACATTCGCTAAATATCCCAGCTTTACTAACTGAGCAGCAATTACATCTGGGGGCACCAATGATGATAATAATGGAATAAAAACCAACCAACTTAATACACCACCAGCAACCAATACACCACCAATTTTTGGTCCAATTATATAACCTACACCTAAATATTCAGGTGTAATTTCACCACTTATTTTAGCAGATGGAAAAAATTTATTCATTTGCTTTGTAGCATAGAAAGGCGTTTCGGCAATTACGTGTAATACTTTTTGTAGCAATGCATATACAAATGCTACACCCAAACCCCAGAAAGCAGTCTTTGCAAAATCCCCTCCTTTCTCTCCTGCTTTTAATACATCGCCGCAAGCAGTCCCTTCGGGATAAGGTAAATTATCGTGTTCATTTACTATCAATGCTTTTCTTAATGGAATCATTAATAATGTTCCTAATAATCCACCTACAATTGCTAATATTAAAATAGTGAGGTAATTAAAATATTCGGCGCTATCAGGAGATGATAAAAACAAAAATCCAGGTAAGGTAAATGCAACGCCTGCGGCTATACTCTCTCCTGCAGAACCAGTAGTTTGAATAATATTATTTTCTAAAATAGTGGTCTTGAAAAATTTTCTTCCAAGAGTAATGGCAATTACTGCGATTGGAATTGAAGCAGATACGGTTAATCCTGCTTTCAAAGCTAGGTAAACAGTTGCGGCTCCAAAAATTACTCCGAATAAGCTTCCTAACAAAATAGATTTTACAGTTAGCTCAGCCATATTGCTTTCGGGAGCAACAAAAGGTTTAAATACTTTTTTTTGATCAGACATAAAATTGATTATTTAATTTTTAGAAAATTAATCCATCATTTTTTTCAACTTAGTTGATAATATAAATAACAATAGTGAAGCTATTCCAGCCATTATTACAAACATCATAAAAAAGTCGTTTAAATTATTAAGTTCAAATCCTATTATATATGTTGTTTTACCATCAGGATATAAGGCACTTAAAACGCCTGCTAATTTATTGGCAAAAGCATTAGCAGTATACCAAACAGCCATTAATAAAGAGGCAAACTTCAATGGAGCTAATTTATTAACTAAAGATAAGCCAATTGGCGATAAGCAAAGTTCCCCGCAGGTTTGCATAAAATACATTCCAATTAACCATATCATACTCACTTTAATGCCAGGCTCTACTCCCTTCACTCCAAATGCAATCCATAAATAACCAACTGCTAAGAAAAATAAACCCATGGCCATTTTAAAAGGAGAAGATGGTTCTCTTTTACCCAATTTTAACCATAGCCATGCAAATAATGGAGCGAGTAAGACAACGAAAATTGAATTTAAACTTTGAAAGAAACTAGTTGGAACTTCAAAAGAGCCAAGATTGCGTTGCGTTTGCTCTTCTGCAAAAAAAGTTAATGATGCACCTGCTTGTTCAAATGCACTCCAAAAGAAAATTACAAAAAAGGAAACTATAAATATAACTGCAATTTTCTTTTTTTCTAAAGCAGTAAGTGTTTTATCTAAAAAAACTAAAAATGATATAATAAGAATACATCCGATAAGTAAATAAAATAAGTAACTAAAAATTTTCGCATCAGCATAAATCAAACCGATGGTTAATAATGAAAATGCCAACATACCTACAATCAATACAATTGGTTTTTGCATCACTTTAGGAGCATTAGCAGGAACCAATCCTAAAACATTTCCTTCTGGGTCTCTTATATATTTATTGTGAAATAAAGCCATAACCGCTACACCTATTAACATAGCAATTCCTCCAACTAAAAAAGCCCATTTAAAATCTGCAGGATTGCCAGTGTCACCTACTATTCCACAAATAATCGGCCCAATTGCACCTCCAACATTTATTCCCATATAAAATATGGTATAGGCTGAGTCAATTCTTTTATCGCCTTTGGCATATAATTGTCCTACTAAAGAAGCTATATTAGCTTTAAAAAAACCATTTCCAGCAATCATAAAACCAAGACCAGAAAAAAACAAAATAGAAGAAAGCTCAGGATTACTTTGATAAAATGATCCGCAGAAAAAAAGGATCAATTCGCCAATAGCCATTACTAAACCTCCAACAATAATTGATTTTTTATTCCCCCAATATCGATCTGCAAAATATCCACCTACTAATGGTGTTAAATAAACTAGCCCAGTATAACTCCCATATAAATTCGAAGCAAATGCTTTGTCCAGCAAAAGCGCCTTAGTCATAAATAAAACCAATATGGCCCTCATCCCATAATAATTAAATCTTTCCCACATTTCAGTGGCAAATAATACATACAATCCTTTGGGATGGGCCGAAGAAACCGTTTTATCAGTCATAGCAATCATTTTATTTAACAGCCCAAAATAGTGATAAAAGTGAATAGCAAAGGTTATTTTCGCAACCAATTTAAGATACATGAACATTCTCTTATTAGGAAGTGGTGGCCGCGAGCACGCATTGGCATGGAAAATGGTGCAAAGTCACCATTGCGATAAATTATTTATTGCCCCTGGAAACGCTGGTACAACTGAATTTGGTACTAATTTATCCATTTCAGTTTCTGATTTTGAAGCGATAAAAGTTGCATGTATTGAGCATTCTATAAATATGCTGGTTGTAGGACCCGAAGACCCATTGGTAAATGGCATTTATGATTTTTTTCAGGCAGATCCTTTATTACAACAAGTTATAGTAGTTGGTCCATCTGCCGAAGCTGCTCAATTAGAAGGCAGCAAAGCTTTTAGCAAGAAATTCATGCAAAGGCACCATATTCCAACTGCAGGATATGCCGAATTTACGATCAATAATTATGAAGAAGGCAAAGCATATATTCAGCAACATTCTTTGCCAATTGTACTTAAGGCAGACGGTTTAGCGGCCGGAAAAGGAGTGGTAATAGCTGAAACCACAGAAGCAGCATTGCAATGTTTTGAAGAAATGATTCTACAAAAACAGTTTGGTGCTGCAAGTGAGAAAGTGGTGATTGAAGAATTTTTAAAGGGAATTGAAGTAAGTGTTTTTGTATTAACCAATGGTACCGATTACCATATTATAGGACATGCTAAAGATTATAAAAGAATTGGTGAAGGAGATACAGGTTTAAATACTGGTGGAATGGGCTGTGTTAGCCCAGTTCCCTTTATGGATAAGGCTTTTATGCAAAAAGTAGAAGATAAAATTATTCGTCCTACTGTGGAAGGAATTAAAGCTGAAAACCTCGTTTACTTTGGTTTTATTTTCTTTGGATTGATGAATAATAACGGCGATCCTTATGTAATAGAATACAATTGCAGATTAGGTGATCCGGAAACAGAAGTAGTAATTCCTCGTTTAAAAACCGACTTAGTAGCGCTTTTTGCTGCAATGGATAATGGCACTTTAGAAGATGCTAATATTAGTTTTGACGAAAGAAGTGCTGCTACCATTATGGCAGTAAGTGGCGGATATCCTGGTAACTATGCAAGGGATAAGCCAATTAACATTCCCTCTAATTTGGTAGAAAATGGGGAGAGCATACTCTTCCATGCTGGAACTCGACTAGAAAATGAAATATTATTAACAAATGGTGGCAGGGTTTTGGCTGTTACTTCATTTGGAAAAAATATTGAGGAAGCTGTATTGAAATCCAAAAAAATTCTTGAAGACGTTTCTTTTGAAGGAATGTATTTCAGAAGAGATATTGGCTACGAATTCCCTTGTTAATACCACTAATTTCAAGCACCTTTGTATCTATTGCTTAACATATTGTAACTCTATTATAAAATGGGATTGTTTAATTTTTTTACGCAAGAAATTGCGATGGATCTTGGAACTGCAAACACATTGATTATTCATAATGATGATGTGGTTGTAAATGAACCTTCAATTATAGCATTAAATCGCAATAATATGAAGGAGGTTTTGGCAGTAGGAAAAAAGGCATTGATGATGCATGAAAAAACACATGAAAGCATCAAAACTATTCGTCCGTTAAAAGATGGGGTAATCGCCGATTTTAATGCTGCCGAATTAATGATTAGAGAGCTCATGAAAATGATCTATCCAAAAAAACCTTTATTTCCTCCAAGTTGGAGAATGGTTATTTGTATACCATCATCAATTACCGAAGTAGAAAAACGTGCAGTAAGAGATAGTGCAGAACAAGCTGGTGCCAAAGAAGTTTATATGATACATGAACCAATGGCCGCTGCACTCGGAATTGGAATTGATGTAGAAGAACCAGTTGGAAATATGATTATTGATATAGGTGGAGGTACAACTGGCATTACAGTAATTGCTTTAGCAGGAATTGTTTGCGATCAAAGTATTCGTATTGCAGGTGATGAATTTACTGCAGATATTATGGAAGCATTAAGAAGATACCATAGTTTGTTAATTGGTGAACGTACTGCAGAACAAATAAAAATTAATGTAGGTGCAGCAATGAAAGATTTAGATAATCCACCTGAAGATATGCCAGTTAATGGCCGAGATTTAGTTACAGGTATCCCTAAACAAATCATGGTAAGCTATCAAGAAATTGCAGAGGCTTTAGATAAAAGTATTTTTAAAATTGAAGAAGCAATTTTAAAAGCGCTTGAAACTACTCCTCCAGAATTAGCCGCAGATATTTATAGAAGAGGCTTGTACCTTACAGGTGGTGGAGCTCTGTTACGCGGACTAGATAAGCGTTTGGGAGCAAAAATTAAATTGCCTGTACATATTGCTGATGATCCATTGAAGAGTGTTGTTAGAGGCACTGGATTAGCACTAAAAAATTATAAGCGTTTCCCATTCATCATGAGATAGAACGATAGTTAGCTGCTTTGAAAAATATATTTCTATTCATAAGACAATATTTTACTTTTCTCAGTTTCTTACTGTTACAAGTAGTGTCGATTGTTTTATTAACTACTTCAAGTAAAACACATGAAACTTTTTTTGGCAGTATTGCCAACGAAGTAACTGGGAAAATAAATAGCAAATTCAGTAATTTAAGAAGCTATTTTACTTTGCAAGAAACCAATCGATTGTTGGTTGAAGAGAATGCTCGATTACGAAACGATTTGCCAAAAAATATTTTATTTTCTGATAGCTCAATAATTGTTGTTAAAGATTCTACACTAAAAGATACGCTTGCTAGATCAAGAAAATATATTTACCTGCCCGCAAAAGTAATTGGTAATACATACACTTTGCAAAATAATTATTTGATGCTCGAAAGAGGATCATTACAAGGAATTAAAAAAGGAATGTCGGTAATTAGTCAAACCGGTATAGTTGGTGTTGTTGTTGAAACATCAGATAACATTAGTAAAGTGATGAGTTTATTGCACCGAAATAGTAAAGTTAGTGCCATGCTAAAAAAAGATAATTCTGCCGGTAGTATAGAATGGGACGGAGAAGATCCTTCTTATTTAATATTAAAGAATGTTTCTAAAAGTACTAAAGTTATTAAAGGAGATTCAGTTGTTACTAGTACTTACTCATCTAACTTCCCTTCTCATTTATTTATTGGAACGGTTGCTGCTATTAATACAGACCCATCATCTAATTTTTATACCTTGAAAGTGAAAACTGCTACTAACTTCTTTACTATTCAGTTTGTTAACGTAATTGAGAATATCAGGTATGCCGAACAGGTTCAATTAGAAAATAACGGGAAAAACCAATGAGTACCCTTTTAAAAAATATTATTCGATTTATACTTTTCCTTGGAATACAGGTATATATTTTAAACCAAATACCACCACTTCATCAATTTATTGTTCCCTATTTATATTTTCTTTTCATTATTTGGCTTCCATTTAATTTAGGTCGATTTCCATTATTGCTTATTGCTTTCATATTTGGTTTAAGTCTCGATTACTTTACTGGAACCATGGGATTGCATGCTGCTGCATGTGTTTTACTTGCTTACATTAAACCATTTCTTTTAAACTTATTGATCCCACAAGAAACAACAGAACAGAGTTATGTTGAACCTAGCATCAGCAGTATGGGCTGGGCACCTTATAGTTTATATGTTGCTTTACTCACTTTTATTCATCATTTCTATTTGGTTTTACTAGAGTGGCTTCAGTTTGGTAATTTTGTGTACTTTCTAGGGAAAGTAAGTGCAACAACAGGAATCAGTCTCTTGTTAATTTTTGTAACTGAAATGCTATTTAGCAGAAATGCTAAGTTTAGAACAAATTAATAAAGAAAAGAGTGTATGTCCGTATTCAATCAAAGCCGAGGAAGAGTTATACAAATCATCATAGCAGCAGTATTTTTAATTATTACATTTCAACTAATCAATCTTCAAATCTTTTCATCAAAATATAAACTAGCAGCCGAAAACAATGCTATTTATAGAAAAATAGTTTACCCTGATAGGGGAATTATTTTCGACAGAAAAAAAAGAGCTTTATTAGAAAACATCATCAGCTTCGATTTAATAGTAACACCTGCAGAAACTAAAGGTTCCGATACAACCTCTCTTTGTATTTTATTGGGAATAGATACTACAGAATATAAAAAAAGAATGCGCGAAGCAATTTTTAAAAATACAAGTGTCAAGCCGAGTATTTTTGAACCATTACTTGGCCCAGATTTATATGCCAAGTTGAATGAGAATATGTACAAATTTCCTGGCTTTATATTGAGTGAAAGATCGGTTCGTACTTACCCTTATAATACTGCAGGGCAATTACTCGGATACATTGCAGAAGTAGATACTACTTATTTAAGAAAACATAAAGAGGATGGATACGAGATGGGAGATTACGCAGGAATGAATGGACTTGAAAAGACTTATGAAAAAATATTAATGGGGCAAAGAGGAATTAAACGTTTTATAAGAGACAATAAAAGTAGAATTCAGGGACCCTATGAAAATGGATTATTTGATACTGTTGCTATTGCAGGAAAAAATTTATTTACAAGTATCGATGTTGAAGTACAACAGTTAGCAGAAAAATTATTGCAAAATAAAATTGGTAGCGCAGTAGCAATCAATCCTCGCACTGGTGGAATTATTGCAATGGTATCTAGTCCATCTTATAACCCCAATATTCTCACAGGAAATGCTAGAAGAAAAAATTGGGGCAGAATGATAATGGACACCGCAAAGCCAATGTATAACCGAGCAATTAAAGGCCAATACCCTCCTGGATCTACATTTAAACCATTAGGTGCATTGGTTGCATTAGATGAAGGATTAATTACTCCATCTTATGGCGTGCCTTGTTACGGTGGATATGGTGGTTGTAATGGTGTATATGTAAAATGCGAACATAAAAATCCGGGACATGCTGCCAATCTTAGACTGGCGCTAGCAAATTCATGTAACTATTATTTTTCAGATATTTTTAGAAAAGCAATCGATAATAAAAAATATGGAAATACAATTCAGGGTTATTTAAAGTGGAAGGAATACATGAATTCGTTTGGACTAGGAAGAACATTAGAAGTTGATTTACCAAGTGAAGACAAAGCAAACATTCCAGACACAAGTAAATACAATAAGTTTTTTGGAGGTGCAAGAAGATGGAATAGTTGTAGCGTATTAACCTTAGGAATTGGACAGGATAAAATGACTGCCACCCCAGTTCAAATGGCTAACTTAATGTGCATCATTGCTAATAAAGGATTCTATTACGCTCCGCATTTTGTAGATAGTATTGAGCATGAATCTATTAATGATACTGCGATGCTAGGAAAATACCGTAGAAAACATATTGTAACACGTATTTCAGATAGTGCATATAAAGCTGTTCATGATGGAATGCATGATGTAACAATATATGGAACAGCTGCAGCAATAAAAATTCCTGGTCACGAATATTGCGCAAAAACTGGAACAGCACAAAATCCACATGGAAAAAATCATTCCATTTTTGTTGCTTTTGCTCCAAAAAATAATCCAAGAATAGCCATTGCAGTGGTAGTTGAGAATGGCGGTTATGGCTCAGTAGCTGCTGCGCCTATTGCTGGACTAATGATGGAAAAATATTTGAATGATACCATCAACACTGATGGTTTAGCTGAAGTTGAAAGATTAGCAAAAGTAAATTTAATTCCAGATGCGATTAAACGTTGGTACTACAGAAAAGATTCTATCCGTTTAATAAAAATAGCGCTAGAAGAAGCTGCTGCAAAAGCCGAAGCTGTTGAAGAAAATAATAAACCTAATACTGAAGCTATTTTAGAAAGCGGTTCTAAACCTGTTGGCGAAAAAAATACTGATCCAAAAATAAAAGTTAAATCTCTTTTATTATTAAACGAAGAAAAAAAGAAAAAAAGAATCAGCGGTAAGCCATGAATAGACAAAAAAACATATCGCAAGGTGTAGATTTTACAATCATTTGGTTATACGCCATTTTGATTGCTATTGGTATACTCTGCATTTTTATGGTTGAATATAGAACCAATACCAATTGGGTTCAATCTTTTTTAAATGGCAAATCAAATTATAGTAAACAATTAATTTTCGCAGGTGTTTGTGCAATCATTGCTACTTTAATTTTATTAACGGATAGCAAATTATTTACAGCATTTGCCAATCTCTTTTATGCATTTGGTATTTTATTAATGTTTGCAACATTTGTAATCGGAAAAAATATTAATGGCTCAAAAAGTTGGATTCCTTTAGCAGGAGGATTTAATCTTCAACCGGTAGAAATTTGTAAAATATTTACAGCATTGGCTTTAGCAAAATTTTTATCGCGACAAGAAACTGATTTTTCAAAGTTAAAATCGCAAATTACCGCTGGTGTTATATGCCTTTTGCCAGCTGTTATTTCAATTGCACAGCACGAAGCTGGAATGGCATTGGTTTATTTTAGTTTCTTTCTAGTAATGTTTAGAGAAGGACTTTCTCCAATTGTTCTCATTATTGGATTTTCCTTTGTTGCATTAATCATTTCTACATTATTAATTGAACCCAATACTTTAGCTATAATCTTATCAGCTGCTGCAATCTATTGTATTTATCTTTTTAAAAGAATGATTAAAAAAAGCAAAAGTATACTTTATTTAATTTTATTTATTTGGTTTTCTAGTGTGGGTATTCAACGGTTTGCAGTCCCCTTTATTTTTAATAATGTACTAGAGTGTTACCAAAGCGCAAGAGTTTATAGTGCATTTGGTAGAGATTATGATTGTAACTTAAATAATCGTTCTGCAAAAAAATCTGATAAAGCTCCTCGAAAACCAGATGATTACAATGTTAGGCA
>Ga0335396_10004973_pt1 | contig 14021 bp, 13 predicted proteins | sample FRY02_FD_205743 | JGI IMG/M metagenome (GOLD analysis project Ga0335396, IMG submission 205743) | Freshwater microbial communities from Lake Fryxell liftoff mats and glacier meltwater in Antarctica - FRY-02 (spades assembly) (version 2) | ecosystem: Environmental > Aquatic > Freshwater > Ice >... | reverse complement strand
CCGTAAACTGCAAGCCTGCAATGCGGTGCTGGTGTGCGGCATGCGAGCTTACTTCCATAAATACGTGACTGCAACCTGCTGCTACCATCTCGGCCAACAAGGCGTTAAGTGTTACAGCGTCAGGCGTAGTATGGGTGGCATCTAATTCCACTTTGCCAATGCGATTGCCCACAGTGCTGAGCATCCCGCAAGGATAACCCATCTGAGTAAAGAGGTTAAACAACAAATTTACTACAGTGGTTTTGCCGTTGGTACCAGTTATACCTACCAATTTGAGCTGCTCAGAAGGATTGTCGTAGAAGTTACTCGCCATCCAACCCAAAGCTTTGTGGGCATCGGCCACGCGAACGTAGGTGATACCCGCTTGCAATTGCTGAGGTAACTCCTCGCACACAATGGCCTCGGCTCCCCTTTCAAGGGCTTTGGCAATATACTGATGCCCATCTACCAACGAACCACGGACGGCCACAAACATGCCACCCGATACTACCTTGCGAGAGTCGAGGGCCACCGCCACCAGGTTGCGATCGGTGCTACCATGTATTTCTACAGCACCAGCTTTGTACAATATGTCGCGTAACAGTTGCATTAACTTAGTTCTATAAAGATTTGTTGGTTTTTTTGGTGGCGACTGCCAGCCTTGAGACTTTGGCGGGTCACTTTGCCGCGACCTACCGGAACCACCCGCAAACCTGCGTTTTCGAGCAAAAAAAGAGCGTCTTTTAAGCCCATGCCATAAACTTGCGGCACAAGGGCGTTTTCTACAGGAAGGTCGGCGAGCTGCAAACTATCGCTGCTCTTGCTGTGCACCCATTCGCCCTCTGCCCCACCGCTATAGTGAATGTTGAGCTTGCGCAAAACGAGCTCCGATTCGTCCCAACGGCCGTTTTTGAGTACTATGTGGGTCTTAGGTGCCCGTATATTTTTCTCCTCTTCTAAATAAGGATTGATGTGCGAGGCGTATACTTTGTCGGCAATTTCTTTAAAAACAGGGCCTGCCACGGTACCCCCGTAATAACTGCCTTGGGTAGGGTTGGCAACAACTACTATCACGCTGTATCGCGGTGCATCCGCAGGAAAATAACCCGCAAACGACGCACGATATTTGATTTTCCCTTTGTAGCCCGAGCTGTTGTCAGCAATCAAAGCCGTTCCTGTTTTACCAGCGGCACTGTATTGTTTGCCTTGGATATTTTTACCTGTACCCTTTGATACCACCAGGGCTAACAACGCTTGCGCCTGTTCAATGGTGCTTTTGCTCGCGATGCTGCTCTTCATCACGTCAGGCTCATAGCGCTTTACCAAATCACCATAATTGCGAATTTCCTGCACCAAATAAGGCCGCATCAGGGTGCCGCCATTGGCCACGGCGTTGTAAAAAGCGAGGGTTTGCAACGGACTCAACCGCACTTCATAACCCACACTCATCCAAGGCAACGTAACGCCACTCCATCCCTTTTCTTTGGGATTTTTGATCACGGACTTGCCCTCACCCGTAATTTCAATGCCAGTGAGCTCGCCCAAACCCAGTTTGAGGATGCCATCTACAAAAATATCCGGCCTGCCACCATATAAATTGTTGATGATTTTGCTCATCCCCACATTCGAACTGATGGCAAAAAGGTCGGCCACACTCATGTTATTGTAGTCGTGCTTCTCCGAATCGCGCATAATGCGGTCGTAAAAACGGAAGGTGCCTTTTTCAATATCCACCGAGTCGGTGAGCTTTATATCGCCACGCTCTAAGGCCACCATGATGCTGGCAAGTTTGAAGGTAGAGCCCGGCTCAGCGCTTTCTCCAATGGCATAGTTGTATTTTTCGTAATACGCACCACCGTCGACATCGCGCCCTAAATTGGCAATGGCTTTTATTTGGCCCGTTGCTACTTCCATCACTAAAGCGCAGCCATGATCAGCTTGGTTGTGCTCCAACGCCCGCAACAAGGCCGCCTCGGTCACATCTTGGATGTTGATATCGATGGTGGTTAAGATATCGTTGCCGTCGCGGGGCTCAATTTCGTCGCGATCATTGATCGGAATCCACACCCCACCCGCAATTTTTTGCATCAGCCGCTTACCGCCAATGCCCGCCAAATCGGCATCAAATGCACCTTCCAGTCCCACCGGCGCCACACCGGAAATGGCGTAACCGATGGTGCGCCTGGCGAGGTGACGGAATGGCATTTCTCTTTTGGTCTTTTGCTCTACTACCAAACCTCCTGTATATCTTCCCAAATTAAAAATGGGAAGCTTTTTTACGGACTGCAATTGCTGGTAATCGATGTTGCGGTGCACTAAAAAATTGCGCTTTCCAGCTCTTCGGGCTTCTCGTATTTTACGGGCGTATTCACGGGCGCTGTAATCGCCAAAAAGACGGCTCAGCGCTTGGGCGAGTGAATCTACTTTGTTTTCGAAAATAGTGCTGGTGAGGCCTTCTACTTTGGTGTCCATGCGTACATCGTAAATGGGCACGGAGGTGGCGAGCAGACTGCCATCGGCAGCGTAAATATTGCCACGCACCGCTTCGATGTTGCGGTAGGCAGTGGTTAAACTGTCGGCCATATCGCGGTAATACGCCCCCTGCACCGTCTGGATGCGCACGGCCTGGCCTAAAATGCCCAGTCCAAGCACCACCATCAGTCCAAAGGAGATGTAAATACGGGTGACGATATCGTTTTTAACGCCCATTAGTCGAGGTAAATCTTTTTAGGTGCCGAACGCAGTTCTTTGAGGCCAGCGATTTCTACTCTTTTAGCTACTTCACTTTGCTTGCTGAGGTACATGAGTTCACTTTTGAGGGTGATGTACTCCGCTCGCAGGTCTTTCATTTCGTACTCCAGCTTGTTGATTTTGCGGATGCGCTTTTCAACGGTGTGGGCGTTGGCGATGTAGAGCAAGGTCAAAAAGCTGCAAAAAAGCACAAAGGGCAGGTTTTTGCTGACTTGCTCTGATTTTAAGTAGTTCTCCGGGTCGAACAACCGAAAGAGGTTGAAACGGCGCTTAGACTTGCCCTCGGTGCTGCCATTTTCGGCAGCGCGGGGCTCGTTTTGGGGCCGTGGGGTGTTAATCACGACCTGCGCACTCCTATTCTCAGTTTAGCGCTGCGTGAACGGGGATTCATCTCCTGCTCGCTGTCGCTGGCCACTATGGCGCGACCATTGAGCGGGTCAAAATCACGGATATCGTTGCCGTAGAAGTCTTTTTCGATTTTACCTTCGAGGTTACCCTGTTTTACGAGATGTTTCACCAATCGGTCCTCGAGCGAATGATAACTCATTACCACCAGTCGGCCGCCCGGCTTAAGCACCTCGGCACACTGCAGCAAAAAGGCTTCGAGCGCTGCCATTTCTTCATTCAACTCAATGCGGATAGCTTGGAAAATTCTGGCGTAAAACTTCGCTGGCTTGTCGGCGCCCATAGCAGGAGCTACGGCTCGCTTGAGTTGATCGATGGTGTCGAGCGGACCACGGATTCGGGCGAGTATAATCAGTTTGGCCACCCGGCCTGCATTGGTGAGTTCGCCATACAAACGTAAGATGTGCTTGAGCTGCTGCTCGTCGTATTCATGGAGGAGGTGCCAAGCGCTTTTCTCGGAACGGGTGTCCATGCGCATGTCGAGCTGGGCATCGAAACGAAAGCTAAAGCCACGCACCGCTTCATCGAATTGATGCGAGCTCACGCCTAAATCGGCCAAAATGCCGTCTACTGGCAAAGCGCCATTCGACCGCAAAAAGCGCTTCAGGTAGCGAAAGTTGGCATCTACAAAAGTAAAGCGCTCATCTTGGGGGAGATGAGCTTGCACGTCTGGATCTTGATCGAAAGCGATGAGGCGACCTTTGTCACCCAGGCGCTCGAGGATGGCTTTGCTGTGGCCTCCTCCGCCAAAAGTTACATCTACATAGGTGCCATTAGGGTCGATGGCAAGGCCGTCCAAGCATTCGCTGAGCATCACGGGCAGGTGATAAGCTTGTTCAGTCATCACATCCGCCCTCCCATTACTTTTTCAGCCAAGGCAGAGAAATCGGCCGGCTCGTTGTCCATGGCCGCAGCATGCAATTGCTTCGACCAAATTTCAATGTTGTTGAGGTTGCCCGCCAACACAATGTCTTTTTCGATGACCGCATATTCCTGCAAAGCCTTGGGCAGCAGGATGCGGTTGGCACTGTCGAGCTCCACCGGACTAGCACCCCGTAAGAAGTAGCGCACAAATTCGCGGTTTTCTTTTACGTAGGGATTGAGCTTATCAAGTTCGGCCACAATCACGTCCCACTCATTAGCCGGGTAAAGTACCAGGTTTTTTTCGAAGCCCCGATTGAGTACAAGCCTCCCCGCTGCCGCTGCGGGCAACTGGCGCATCAGACCTGCTGGCATCACCAGTCGGCCTTTTGCATCGAGCTTAATCTCGTATTCACCTAAAAATTGGGTCACAATCGGGTCTTTTACAACCACTAAGGTACAAACTATTCCACATTCCCCCACTTTCCCCCACTAACAAACACTTTGTTTTTATCCACAGCACTATTGCACAAGGCAAAACATGCTTAGGGGTTCATTTAAGCCTGATTTTGATGAATGAGACAGGAATGGCGCTGCACGAAAAGCTGTGCATCGACGGGGTTATAAGCCTGCTAGGCTTCCTAAAATGCCCACCGCAACTTCAAAATTTGGCATTTTTTAAAATTTGTGGGATAAAGTGGGTGGGATTAAGGGGATTGTGTGGCAATGGCAGACCCAAAAGCCTGAGCCACTAAAAAGCTCCTACTGACTGTTGAGCTTAAGAATGCTTTATAGGCGTATTCGCCCTTCAGTCAACCCCCACAGGAGGCTTCCGGCTGCATTTTAAAAGAGACGGGGTAAAGTGGGCAGGGTTGGGTATTGGTAAAGCCTGCTTTCCAAAAGCGCTGGCAACAAAGCATTCGATGTTTAGCTGCTTTGTGCTTTAATGGCGTAATAACTACTCCACCGAATCCTTATACAAACGCCGAGCGGAAGCCCATAGCTATCAGATCTAAAGTGCTTCAAAAAACTACAACAGCAATAACACGTGCGAAAATCCATACCAAGGCCATAAAACACTTCCTTGTCCTGCCGTTTATCGATGTCATTTTCCCATTCCTTGTGGCGATATCGCTCCCGTGAAACCACAAGTCCAGCGACCTCACCTAAAATGCCAAATAAACTGCTGATCCTCCTTCGTTTTAAAATTAGTCTGTGTACATGTGCTATTCACACGCGCTAGTAAGCCGGCGCCTTCCCCCTTCACTTACACAAATCCCTGCAAAAGCCTCCATCCAACTTCCGTTGCGCCATCACCAAGTGCCTGCTGAAATCCAACACCAAAAATAGGTTACAGCAAATAGTCAAACCTCAATGTACTAGGCGAAGTAGTCAAACCTCAATGTACTAGGCGCACCCAGGCGCATCCAGGCGCCTTAAAACAAATCTGTGTTTCAGCCACACTATCTAAAGGCTTCAGCCGTACGCTGCCTCAGCATTTTGTAACATTTACATTACGCAAAACAACTTTACAAAAATTTAAAAAACACCTGGTCTCCCCTAAATTCGGCCTAATGGCTAACGATGCAGGCCACTTAAGCCGACTACATAGCACATTAAAATCGCCCTGCCCCAGCCGCTTACACCAATCCACTAAGGCAAAAAAAATCCCCAAGCTGTTAAAGCTCGGGGATACCTTAAAATCACCAGGTTTTGATCGCTCCTTATGCCAGCGCCGCCACACCCGGAAGCTCCTTACCTTCTATATACTCGAGCAAAGCGCCGCCGCCGGTGCTCACATAACTCACCTCCTCAGCCATCCCAAATTGGTTGATGGCTGCCGCGGAGTCACCCCCACCAATTAGTGAAAAAGCTCCTTTGCTGGTGGCTGCCACAATGGCTTTCGCTACAGCTTTGGTGCCGGCTTCAAACTTCGGCAGTTCAAACACACCGGCAGGACCGTTCCACAAAACCGTTTTGCTATTCGCAATCACTTCCTGGAACTGGGCGATGGCTTTCGGACCGAGGTCGAGCCCCATCCAACCCGCAGGAATGGCCATGTTGTCAGCGATTTGGGTATTGGCATCGTTCGAAAAAGCATCGGCAATCTTCGAATCGACTGGCAGCACCAAGTTCACCCCGTTGGCTTTGGCCTTTTCGATGAGTTGCAGCGCCAATTCGAGCTTGTCGTCTTCGCAAAGCGAATTGCCGATACTGCCGCCCATGGCCTTAAAGAAGGTGAACACCATGCCACCGCCAATCAATAGGTTGTCAACGCGATCGAGCAGGTTTTCGATAATCATTATTTTATCAGACACCTTGGCGCCGCCCATGATGGCAGTAAACGGCCGTTCAGCACGCTTAATCACTTTGTCGGCATTGGTAAGCTCCGCTGCCATCAAATAGCCAGCAGCTTTGTTGTTGCCGAAAAACCGAGCCACGGTAGCCGTGCTGGCGTGCTCTCGGTGTGCGGTACCAAAGGCGTCGTTTACAAAAAAATCGCCATGCTTGGCCAGTTGTTCCGCAAAAGCCAGATCGCCTTTTTCTTCTTGGGGATAAAAACGCACGTTTTCGAGTAAAAGCACTTCACCGGGTTGCAAAGCGGCGGACATGGCAAAGGCTTCTTGACTGATGCAGTCGTTTACAAACTTCACACGAACCCCCAACAAAGTGCTACAAATGGCTACGGTATGTCGGAGCGAGTATTTGTCCTCGGGACCTGCCTTCGGGCGACCTAAATGCGACATCAGTACCACGGACCCGCCATCTCCCAAAATCTTTTGGATGCTGGGAGCGGCGGCACGGATGCGGGTATCATCGGCTACTTCGCGGCTTTCCTTGTGGAGGGGCACGTTAAAATCAACGCGCATCACCACTTTTTTGCCTTCGAAGTTGATGTCTTGGATGCTTCTCATGGCTTACATCTGGCCAATGCGGGTAGCCAAATCAGCGATGCGACTGCTGTAACCAGCTTCATTGTCGTACCAACCCACCACTTTCACGGTCTGGCCAATCATCATAGTCAAATCACTATCGAAAATACAACTGTGGCGGTTGCCAATGATGTCGATCGATACAATCGGATCGATTTCATAATGCAATACGCCCTTCATCGGGCCTTCAGCAGCAGCTTTGAAAGCCGCATTTACTTCGGCTACGGTGGCTGGCTTCTTCAAGATGGCGGTGAAATCGGTTACCGATCCGTTAGGGATGGGCACGCGCATGGCGTTTCCGTTGAGCTTGCCTTTTAAATGCGGCATTACCAAGCCCACGGCTTTGGCAGCACCCGTAGAAGTAGGCACGATGCTGCAGGCAGCGGCACGCGCACGACGCAGGTCTTTGTGCGGCGCATCCTGCAAGTTTTGGTCTGCTGTATAAGCATGAATGGTAGTCATGAAGCCACTTTCGATGCCCCAATTATCGTCAAGCACTTTCACCATCGGCGCAAGGCAGTTGGTGGTACAGCTGGCGTTCGAAAGAATGGTTTCGCTGCCATCGAGTTGGTTGTCGTTTACACCCAATACAATGGTTTTGAGATCGCCAGTGGCAGGCGCACTGATCACCACCTTGCGGGCACCTGCTTGCAGGTGTGCCGAAGCCGTTTCTTTATCTGTGAAGCGACCGGTTGACTCGATCACCACGTCTACATCAAGACTTCCCCATGGCAAAGCGGCTGGGTTGCGTTCGGCGTAGATTTTGATTTTATGTCCGTTTACAATGATTCCGTCTTCGTCGTGACCAACGGTGCCATTAAATCTGCCATGCACAGAGTCGTACTTCAGCAAATGCGCCAAGGTTTTGGTATCGGTGAGGTCATTGATAGCTACTACTTCCACTGCGTCGTTTTCAACGAGGTACTTGTAGGCCAGGCGGCCAATGCGGCCAAATCCGTTAATCGCGATTTTGGTTTTTTTCATGTTGTTAGGATTAGTGCGAATTGCGGTGCAAAGATAAGTAAATCTGAAGAAAGCTCATGGGCTAATTGTAGGAAGGCAGGTTGGATATAATTTGTGTCTTTTGAATCGGGGTTTCAACAAATTAGCAGCAACCGCAGCTGCTGCGAGCTGAGGCAGGAGGGGATCAATCTCCCCGCGAGCTCCCTGCATTACCGTTTTTTTGATTTTTTTTATAATGACCCTTGCAGATTTACAGTTTCGCCTTATCTTTGCACCCACATTGAAAGATGGCCCGTTCGTCTAGGGGTTAGGACGCCAGATTTTCATTCTGGTAGCAGGGGTTCGATTCCCCTACGGGCTACTCAGTAGCAGTAAAGTAGGTCTCAAGGTGCTTAAAGCGCCTTGGGGCCTTGCTATTTCATACCAAAAACGATTAAAAAGCACCTGTACGTTACCCAATGGTTACCCAGCGAATTTCAGCAGTCATGATTAAGGCATCCGCAAAAGTCAGGTAACAATGCCAGCCTTTTTGCATTTCGCTATCTCCACAACTGCTCAAAACGCGGAGTATTAAATCTTAATCCTTTAATTGAGCCGGTTGAGAAGGCGTCAGAGATATGAACTTCTTCCTGTTCAGAACCTCCAAATCACATGCCTGAAATCACCTGCTTGATCCAGTTCTATTTTAGACCCCAGCTTGGCACCTAATACCGTAGGCCCTTCTTAAACCGTTTCGATTACGTCATTCCCTGCTAAACTTGCGCACAAGTTGTAGTCAAAAGGACCACTCCCAATTAGCTTTCAAACCCCATGAAGCCTAAATGGCATGAAAAAGAGGCGCAAGCGAATCTAAACAGCTCGAGGGACTAAAACAAACCACAACTGCCTATTTTTCCAAAAATTAGAATACACATCCTTCTTATTCCAACTTCAGGAAGTAGTACATTTTTTAGAAAAGAAGATAAAATACTTAATGAAGAGGCCATTCACTAAAAAAAAGGACGAGAAAATATGCGATAAACGTAATGTTTTTTTTTAACAAACACTTTCTTTACCGAATAACTATTCCTATTTTTGGAAAAATTTCAAACCATCCGCACATGGCCAGAATATTCATCGTTGAAGACGAGCCAATCTATCTGAAAACCATTAAGTACATCGTTGAGCTTAATCCAGATAACGAAGTACATTGTTTTACCTCCGGTAAAGAGTGTATTAACAACCTCCACAAGCGTCCGGACGTTGTAACCCTCGACTATTACCTACCCGATATGTCGGGCGCCGAAATTCTCAAACACATCAAAAGTTTCGATCCTGACATTTCAGTTATTATGCTTTCGGGCCAAACCGACGTATCTACCGCGGTAAAACTCTTGAAAAACGGGGCTTACGACTACATCACCAAAGACAATGAGACCAAGGACCGGCTCATCAATGTCATCAACAATATAATCAACAACCAACTAATTCTCCGCGAGAACAAGGCCTTGAAGGAAGAATTGGGCAAAAAATATGACTTCTCCAATGCCCTGGTTGGACAGAGCGATAGCATCAAAAAAGTCTTTAATTTGATGGAAAAGGCTATTAAAACCGACATTATCGTCAGCATTTACGGCGAATCCGGCACCGGCAAAGAAGTCGTAGCCAAGTCCATCCACTACAACTCGAGCCGCAATAAAGGTCCTTTTGTGGCCGTAAACATGGCTGCCATCCCCAGTGAATTGCTCGAAAGTGAGCTTTTCGGTCACGAAAAAGGCTCCTTCACCGGCGCCAATACCCGTAAAATCGGCAAATTTGAACTCGCAAATGGCGGCACCATTTTTCTAGATGAAATTTCCGAAATGGACATTTCCTTGCAAGCTAAAATCCTCCGTGTTATTCAAGAAAAAGAGCTCAACCGGGTTGGGGGAAATGAAAACATCCGCATCAATCCGCGCGTCATCGTGGCCACCAATAAAAACCTCAAGGAAGAAGTTTCGAAAGGAACCTTTCGGGAAGACCTCTACTATCCTTTTTTAGGCCTCCCCATCCATCTTCCTCCATTGCGCGATCGCAAGACCGACATCCCTATCTTGGCCAAACACTTTGCGGTAGAATTTATTAGAGAAAATAAGCTCCCTTCCCTTAAATTAACCAAAGAAGCACTCGAAAAACTGTCAAATTATCACTATCCTGGCAATATCCGAGAGCTCAAAGCGGTTGTTGAATTGGGCTCGGTGATGACCAACACCGAAGAAATTGATGCTGGCGATATTCACTTTCAAAATGACAACGAGCCTATGGATTGGTTAAAAGAAGAGTTAACTTTACGTGACTTCGAAAGAAGGCTCATTCGCTATTACCTCGATCGCTATGAAAATAACGTATTAACCGTTGCAGACAAGCTCGACATTGGCAAATCGACCATCTATCGAATGCTTCAAAACAACGAAATTTAAAAACCAACAACATGCAAGGAATTACTAATTACATTGAATCTAACAAACAACGTTTTCTCGACGAACTTTTTGAATTACTCAGGATTCCTTCTGTTTCGGCTAATCCCGATTTTAAAGATGATGTATTTGAGGCTGCTGCCTTCGTCAAAGCCAAATTAGAAGAGGCTGGTGCTGATGCGGTAGAAGTTTGCCCTACCGACGGCTATCCCATCGTTTACGGCCATAAAATTATTGACCCAAAGCTGCCAACCGTTTTGGTATACGGTCACTATGACGTGCAACCCGCCGATCCTTACGAACTGTGGGATTCGCCACCCTTTGAGCCAGTGATCAAAAATGGCAAAATTTATGCTCGGGGTGCTTGCGACGACAAAGGTCAGATGTACATGCATATAAAGGCTTTCGAGCTCATGATGCGCACCAACCAATTGCCTTGCAACGTAAAATTTATGATTGAAGGAGAAGAGGAAGTAGGGTCCTCAAACCTCGCCACCTTCGTTAAAAACAATAAAAAACGCTTAACTGCTGATGTGGTGTTGATTTCCGACACCTCGATGATTGCCAATGACACGCCCAGCATTGATGTGGGCTTGCGTGGCTTAAGCTATGTAGAAGTGCAAGTGACCGGTCCTAACCGCGACTTACACTCAGGTGTTTATGGCGGCGCAGTGGCCAACCCCATCAATATCTTAGCTAAAATGATTGCCAGCATGCACGATGAAAACAACCACATCACCATCCCTGGCTTTTACGATAAAGTATTGGAGCTCACCAATACCGAGCGTATTGCGCTTAATTTGGCACCTTTCGACATTGAAGAATTTAAGTCAGACCTTCACATTACAGATGTTTGGGGAGAAAAGGGTTACAATACCATCGAACGTACAGGCATTCGCCCTACGCTTGATGTAAACGGCATTTGGGGAGGCTACACTGGCGAAGGCTCAAAAACAGTACTTCCTTCGAAGGCATTCGCTAAAATCTCTATGCGTCTTGTGCCCAATCAGAGCTCTGATGAAATCACCAAGCTCTTCCAAAAGCACTTTGAAAGTATTGCTCCTGCAGGTATTAAAATAGTTGTGAAACCACATCATGGCGGTGAACCCGTGGTTACGCCTACTGATTCACCCGCCTATCTCGCAGCTGCCAAAGCCATGGAAACCACCTTCGGTAAAATACCGATCCCAACCCGCGGCGGCGGCAGCATTCCCATTGTAGCTCTTTTTGAAAAAGAACTGGGTTTAAAGTCTGTTCTCATGGGTTTTGGACTTGATTCAGACGCCTTGCACTCTCCTAATGAGTCCTACGGTGTTTTCAACTATTATAAAGGCATTGAAACAATTCCTTATTTTTTCCATTACTTTAATCAAACAAAATAATATATTGGCATTTCAAAATCCAAAAAAATGAAAAAACTTTTAAGCTTATTACTAATTGGCGGAGGTCTCTTCATGAGCAGTTGTAGCAAAGACTTCAATTGCACATGCACCACAGTTATAACCGACAGTTCCGGTGCCGAATTAAATAGAGCAACTTCTGCTAATGTTGTCAACGATACTGAAAAGAAAGCCAAAGAAGCCTGTGAAGGAAGCAGCGCTACTGTTACTAACGGTGGCTTCACCCAAACTTCTAGTTGCCAGCTTTCAGCACGTTAGTATAGCCCTTGAACACCAAAATGCTCCTCTACGTAGCGCTGCGGCTTTTGCTCAGCGCTACTTTTTTGCTTTCTGCCTATACTAAAGCCATCGACTTCAGCAGTTTTGAAGTACGATTATTAGATACCCAGTTGATTGGTTGGGCCATTGCGCCTTACCTTACTGCCTCTATTATTTTGGCAGAATACCTCATAGGGTTTTACTTTTTAAGTTTCTTTTTCAAAAGCAAGGCATACAACTTCATCACAGCAGGATTCCTGCTGGTTTTTACCCTTTACCTCTTTGCGCTCCTGGCTACCAAAGGAAACGACGTGAATTGCGGCTGCATGGGCGAGAGCATCGCTTTTACACCCTGGCAAGCCATTGTCAAAAATGCACTTTCACTCGGGATATTGGCGCTGATTTATATTTTCGAAAAGGGTGCATTGAGACTCATGGCCAATAAAACCTGGCATCAAGTACTGCTTGCCTCATTGGCAGTGGTTGCCACTGCCTTTACCCTGCCTCCTATTGGAACAAGTCCCACTCCCCTCACAAAAGCCATTTACTTCGATTACCCCCTTTTGCAACAAGAAGGCTTTTATCCGAGTGTGTCCTACGACTTTAAAAACCAAAAGAATTATTTTATCAGCTTCTTAAGTATGAGCTGTGGGCATTGCCGCATCGCTGCCGACCGCATCAGCCTCATCCAAAAAGCCTATCCCGAAATGCCTATTTTTTTAGTGCTCAATGGCGATAGCTTAGAAGTAAAAAGTTACAGGGAAGACCGAGGGATACAAAGTATTCCTTACACCATGTTAGGGGCAGCACCCTTCATGGAGCTCGCAGGCAATTCCGTACCCATTCTGTACTTGGTCAAAAGCGACAGCGTGCGCTACAAACCCAACCTTTTACAGTTAAACGGAAAAACCATTAATGAGCTGTTGACTAACACAAACGAGTGATTTACATGCCATAGAAGGCTGTTTTAAGTTGCGCGTGAAAGGTTTTTTAGAAAAAAAATTAAAGAATTTTGTTTATTTATGTTTTCTTCTCAAATTAATATTACTTAAAAAATATAAAATGAAAAAAGCACTTCCCTTCATGTTCGTAGCATCTCTCGCATTCGGTGCGGTTTCATGTTCAAAAGACTACAATTGTGAGTGTGCTGCTTCCGCCAATTTGCCAGCTCAAACATTTCCAATTGCTGATGCCACCAAAAGCGATGCAACTGATGCTTGTGATGCGTTCGAAACTACTAGAAAAATAGTTGCTCCTGCGGCAACTTGCGAGTTGAAGTAATTCAAATCAACAAAAAGCTGGATTTCGAAAGGAATCCAGCTTTTCGTTTATTCCATGTTTTCTGCTCACATTAGCATTACACGAAATATATAAAAATGAAAAAAGCACTTACCTTAATGTTCGTAGCATCTCTCGCATTTGGTGCGGTTTCATGTTCAAAAGACTACTATTGTGAGTGTACTAACATCTTCATTACCTCAGCTCAAATATATCCCATTGGTTATGCCAACAAAAGCGAGGCAACTGATGCTTGTGCTGCGCTCGAAGCTAGTCAAAAATCATTTGATGCTGCGGCAACTTGCGAGTTATGGTAATTCAAGTCAACAAAAAGCTGGATTTCGAAAGGAATCCAGCTTTTTTTATGGCCTAAAGCGAATGTGTTGCAGATAGCTCTTGGCTTGTTGCCAACGAAGTTTGTTCGTTCCCTGTATCAAAATACTATCGCCCTTAGCATACCGTAAGCTTTGTGCAGATTCATAAAACATATTATCAGCCTTGTTTTCAATTTGCACCCCTTTCAACGCTCCATCCGCGCGGTTGTAAATCAAACGAAGCCATTTAGGCCTGCGGCTCGCCTTTTGAGCCGACCAGCTAAGCACACTGTCAGTAGCATTGATACTTGTTTGTAAATCATAACCTGTTTGCATGGCCTCCTCCGGTATCGCCGCTTCTAAAAAAATAGAATACACACTTTTCCAGGCCACAAAATTGGTGTCGGTGCGCTCGTGCACGCCAAGAACTTCGTTGTGAAGGTG
>Ga0335396_10004971_pt1 | contig 14027 bp, 19 predicted proteins | sample FRY02_FD_205743 | JGI IMG/M metagenome (GOLD analysis project Ga0335396, IMG submission 205743) | Freshwater microbial communities from Lake Fryxell liftoff mats and glacier meltwater in Antarctica - FRY-02 (spades assembly) (version 2) | ecosystem: Environmental > Aquatic > Freshwater > Ice >... | reverse complement strand
TCCTCCCTTTTCCGTCCTTCGCGACCTTTGCGTGAGACATTGCCTTTTCTTTCTTCAACTCGAACTGGCTATCAACGGTCAAGCCGATGCCATCATTTCAGGAGACAGAGATTTGCGGGACTTGCATCCTTTTCTCGGAATTCCCATCCTTTCACCCAGGGTTTTTCTGAGCAGCTAAGGAATCTCTCATCGCAAGAATTGAACCTGCGGCCAGATAAAGGTAGTGAAACCGGCCCGCGTTCGAGCGCGTAACGCATTTCTCCCCTCCCGCTACTTTGAAAGCCTGGCCGTTCAGGCTTTGCCACGAGCCGTTGCAGGTGGTCTATTCTCTCCGTTTCGGCAACTGCCGGATCCATTGCATCCGCCTTCGTCTTCAGCCATCTCCAATATCTCTTCCTTTGCGACCTTCGCGGCCTTTGCGTGAGGCCTGCCTTTTCTCCCACTCTCATGCGCATCCTCATCGTTCATAACAGTGCCGACATCTACGGAGCCAGTCGGTCCATTCTGCGGCTCTGTGGACAACTCGACCGGGCTCGCTTTGAACCCTTGGTCCTGCTGCCGGAGGGGGGAGCCTTGGGGGACCTGCTCCGGGAAAACGGGGTGCCGACCCTGATTTTTCCCCGTCTGCGGGTGATCACTCGTCCGGTCCTCAAATCATGGCTCCTGTTGCCTTGGTTGCTGGGCTTTTTTCCTTCCGCCTGGGCCCTGGCCGCGATTTTAAGGCAGGAGCGGATTGCCCTCGTCCATACCAATACCGGTGTCATTTGTTCAGCGGCGTTGGCCGCCCGCCTCGCTCGAGTCCCACATCTTTGGCATATCCGCGATTGGTTCCAGGAATTCGGGCCGCTTTGGAAACCCTATTCCCGCTATATTTTGGCCCTCTCCGGGAAGGTGCTCTGCGTCTCGAAACCGATCGCGGGTCAATTCCCGGCTTCACCGAAAATTAGTGTCCTCCACAATGGCTTTGATCTGGCGGAATTTCCTCCGATTTCAGAAGAAGAGCGGAGCGCGGCGCGCTCGCAGTGGCGGATGACCCCGGATACCGTCGTGATTGGGGTCGTGGGTCGGATCAAGTTTGTCCGCAAGGGTCAGGAGTTTCTCCTTCAGGCGGCCGCATTGCTCAAGTCCCAAGGCATCTCCTGCACCTGCCTGATTGTCGGCGGGACCGCCCCCGGCTCGGAAGAACATCTCGACCGGATGAAGGCCGTAGCCGACGGTCTCAATATCGATGCGATCTTCACCGGTGAACTCTCCAATCCGCGCCCGGCTTATGCGGCCATGGATATCTTCGTCCTCCCCTCGGCCCAGCCGGAGCCCTTCGGCGGAGTCGTCATGGAGGCCATGGCCCTCGGGCTGCCGGTGGTAGGCACGGCCATTGGCGGCACTCCCGAACAGATCGCAGCGGGCGAAACCGGACTGTTGGTTCCGCCCGCCGACCCCACAGCTTTGGCTGAGGCGCTGGCCGGACTGATTGCTTCGAAGGAGACCCGACGCGCCATGGGCGAAGCCGCCCGGGAGCGGATCCGGGAGAAGTTCTCCCTCCATGCCATGGTGGAACAAATCCAGGATATTTACTTGGATATGGTCGAGCAAAAACCGGTGCGGAACCGAGATTGAAAGGGTGCCTCACGCATCAGCGGTGGCTGCAACGGATCGGACGGAGCCCGAACGGCCAGGTTTTCAACGTGGGAAGGTAACAGGTAACCGTGATGGGTGAAGACGGGGCATCGCGGACGTAGAAGAGGGATTGCGCCACTGAAGTCCAGCGACTAGCTTCTCATCTATGACGCTCACTGCCGTTTTGACCCAGGATTCCGACGGAGGATACGTGGCCCACAACCCGGAAACCGGAACGACTACCCAAGGCGCTTCCGTCCCCGAGGCCTTGTCCAATCTGAGGGAGGCCACGGAACTCTACCTTGAAGAGTTTCCTTTGGAATCGACATCCCCGGCACTCATGACGACGTTTCAAGTGGCTAATGCCTAGGCTCCCGAGAATTGGCAGCAGAGACTGTCTCGCCGCCCTCCAGAAGATGGGATTCACTGTGACTCGCCAGAAGGGAAGTCATATTGTCCTCCGTCGAGGACCTTCGGGCTGCGTCGTTCCCAATCACAAGGAGATCAAAACCGGGACATTATCGGGAATCTTGAAGCAAGCCGGAGTTTCGGTCGAGGAGTTCATCAAGAATCTATAGTCCTCTAAAATGAAAATTTTTCTTACCGGCGGCAGCGGCTTCATCGGGACGCACCTCGTCAATGCATTCCGGAAACGCGGCGATACGGTCACAAATTTTGACCAGACCGCACCCCGCGACGCCGACCAGGCACCCTGGTGGGCGCAGGGTGACATTCTTGACCGGGACGCGCTGATCGCGGCCATGACGGCAGCCTCCCCAGATTGGGTTCTCCATGTCGCCGCCCGCACGGATTGCGACGAAAATACCACGGTGGAAAAGGACTACCGGGTCAATACCGAAGGCACGGCAAATTTCCTCGCTGCCGTCAAAGCCACTCCCTCGGTCAAACGGGCGATGATTGTCTCGTCACAATATGTGGCCGGACCGAGCCGTCTGCCCGAATCCGACACCGACTATTTTCCCCATACCGTCTATGGACAGAGCAAAGTCATTACGGAGACACTGACCCGCGAAGCCAATTTGTCCTGCTGCTGGACGCTGGTGCGGCCCACCAATGTCTGGGGACCCTGGCATGTGCGTTATCCCACTGAGTTCTGGCGCATCGCTGCCAAAGGGCTTTATTTTCATCCTGGGGGCGCGCCGGTTCGACGCTGCTACGGCTATGTCGGCAATGTCGTCTGGCAAATCTTGCGTGCCCTTGAGCTGCCGGAGAATCAAGTGAATGGTGAAACATTTTACGTCAGCGATGAAGTGGCCGATATTTACGCTTGGGCCTCTGGATTCTGCCAAGCTCTCTCCGGGCGCTCGGCTCCAAAAATTCCCCGCCCTCTGCTTCGCATGATCGCTTTGGTTGGCGATGCCATTTCTGTCGTGACGGGAAAACCATTTTACCTCACGTCCTCACGCTATCGAAGCATGACCAGCGACTACCCGGTGCCAATGGAGAAGACCTTCGAAGCCCTCGGTCGCGGTCCTTATTCTCTTGAGGAGGGGATCGCGGAGACGGTCCATTGGTTGCGCCGACACGGCGGTCCCGAGTTTCAATTGCGAAAGTAGAATCCATCACTCGCCATGGTTTGCAGGGAAAAGGGCGCGGAAGTTCTTCTTGAGGCCTGTCGGGGTGACTGCGGCGAAGGCGTACTGAAGACTGAGTTGAACCACCTGCAACGGACGCGGAGCGACGGCCAGGCTTTCATCTGGAAGGCACAATGGGAGGCACAATAGGGACAGACAGAGGGAGATTGGTGGGGGGACTCCGACGGAGTCGGTGGTCGGGAAAGCCGCGTGGAATGATCTCTCAAGCTGGCTTGGTGAGTCCTTCCACGCCGCTGTCCCAGACCGCGCAGCGGTCAGCCCGCATTTCTCCCTCCAACCCCAGCCGACTTCGTCGGCCAAATCAGCCGCCGCATATTGCAAGGCTATATTTTGCCTCCCATAAGTGGTTAAGTTCCCATCTTCCTGCCGAACAAAAAACACCGGCTCCAAAAATATTCCGTCATCAGCCTCATTCTCCCCCCTGTTGCTCTTGAAACGACGTTGCATGATGCAAAGACAAAAGCTACCTTATCTCTATGAATGCGGTCCAAATTCCCGTGGATGAAAAATGGATGGCTGCTGTAGGCGCCTCCCAAAAGGACCTTGAACGGGACTTTCGCGGTATTTTGGCTACCAGACTCTTCGAATTACGGCGGGTTACGCTTGCCCAAGCGGCCGCGATGGCGGACCTCAACGTTTGGGAGTTTCTGGAATACCTCTTGAACGTCATTTTAGAGACTGTAGATTGTCTCCATGAGAACTGCCGTACAAAAATGGGGAAACAGCCTGGCTCTCCGTATTCCCCATGCTTTTGCCAAAGAAACCCGCATTCACGACGGCACCTTTGTTGACCTCATTCTTCAGTCGGGAACCCTCGTTGTCAAACCGGTTGTAAAAATGACTCTTAGCCTTGATGCTCTTCTGAAGGACGTCACAGACGACAATCGACATGAAGCCACAGACACGGGTTTCGCGGTCGGTCAAGAAATCTGGTAATGGCCCTATACATTCCCGATCGGGGCGATGTGGTCTGGTTGGAGTTTTATCCTCAGGCCGGACACGAACAATCCGGCAGGCGTCCCGCTTTTGTCGTTTCCCCTCGGGCCTATAACAAGAAAGTCGGACTGTTTCTCGTGTGGCGATCCTTGTTGGCAACCTCGTCGTAGCGCTGCGTCCGGTGGGAGTTGTTCCTAAGGACTATAAATGATTGACGGCAAAAATGTCGTCAATTATCATTACGGTTATGGTTACTGTTTCTATTCAAGAGATGAGGTTCGACTTTGGGAAAATTAGGTCGGCCCTCGAGCGTGGCGAGGAACTCATGCTGACCTACCGGAATAAGCCGCTAGCTAAGCTTCTGCCGGTGACGGAAAGAGATTTCGTGGGTCCGGATCCTGCTCTGAGTTTTGGGACGGATGCCGAGAATCTCGAACCGCTGAACAACGAAGAAATTGACCGAGCGATTTATGCCTGAGCGCAGGATATTTTTAGATACGAGCGGGATTTTCTCCTGGATCAACGGCCGGGATCCGCATCACGAACTGATGCTCTCGTTTCCACGACAGCGAGGGGTGCGCCTCATCGTGACGGACTATATTATTGATGAGGCTTGTGCCTTGTTTATTGCCCGAAAGATCAGTCACCGAAGGGACGACTTGCTGGGACTTGTGAGACATTCGAAAATCGTCGAGATGGAGTGGATCGGGAAGGAAACCTTCTGGCAGGCATGGGATTGGCTGCAAAAATTCCGGGATCAGCCGTTTTCGTTCACAGATTGCACAAGCTTTGTCGTCATGGACCGACTTGGACTCACCGAGGCAGCCACGAATGACTCCCATTTCAAGACGGCGGGCTACCTTCCCCTGCTGGCGGGGCGATAGCTGCGAGGGCCCTCAAGGGATATCTCGTCTCCATCCGGCTGTGCTACGGAAAATAAAAAATCAACAATTGGGCAAAGGGGTCAGGCCTTGCGGTTTGACATTGGGGGTAATTGTCGCGGGGGTTGCGGCGCCCGGTTCCGAAAATCCTTCGTCCACTCCTTCCTCCTTCGCCTGATCGCCCTGGGGGGAGATGCCATTTTATCTCACGTCCGTGCGCTACCGGAGCATGACCAGCGACTACCCGGTGGCGATGGAGAAGACCTTCGAAGCCCTCGGTCGCGGTCCTTATTCTCTTGAGGAGGGGATCGCGGAGACGGTCCAGTGGTTGCGCCGACACGGCGGTCCCGAGTTTCAATTGCGAAAGTAGAATCCATCACTCGCCATGGTCTGGTGGTGGAAGCCATCATGGCCGGCCTTCCTGTAGTCGCCTCGGATTGGCGGGCGCTACCCGCAACGCCCCTTTCCGCTTTTACCCTTCCGGCTTCCTTGCCCGAAGGGCCCGTTGGAGTCATATTATCACCATGCATGACCATCCCTTGATTTCATCCGATCCGAAAATTATGACAGGAATGCCCTGTATTCGGGGAACCCGCGTGACAGTGGCAAATCTTCTTCGCCAGATTGCCGAGGGGCGAACCATAGAACAAATTTGCTCGGACTATCCGTACCTGACCCCTGAGGCCGTGCGCGCGGCACTCCGATTTGCTGCCGACATCGCCACGGCTGAAGAGCACGACCTGATCCTTTCGTGAGACTCGTTATCGATGAAAACCTCCCTCCGCATCCGTTGCCGCCTCCCGTTGCAGGTGGTGCAGAGAGAACCACCTGCAACGGATCGGACGGAGTCGGAACGGCCAGGCCTTCAAATTGAAGACTGACTGAAGACTGAGTTGAACCACTTATGGAAGGCACAATGGGAGGCACAATAGGGACAGGAGGAGATTGGCGGGAGCCTCCGACGGAGTCGGAGGTCGGGAAAGCCGCGTGGAATGATCTCTCAAGCTGGCTTGGAGAGTCCTTCCACGCCGCTGTCCCAGACCGCGCAGCGGTCAGCCCGCATTTCTCCCTCCAACCCCAGCCGACTTCGTCGGCCAAGTCAGCCGCCGCATATTGCAAGGCTATATTTTGCCTCCCATAAGTGGTTAAATCCCCCTCCCTCAATCCGAAATCACGGAGCGCAACTCCGCTAAATCGTCGCTATTTTGATTTTCTCTTTGCGGGCCAGTTCCATCTGTCGCGCGTCCGAAGTTCCGAGCGTCTTGATTCCCAGTTCAAGAACTGTGGCCACATGAAGAATATCGAGTGTCCGACAAAGCACGGAAATCGCATGTTTATCTGTCAATCGACAGGCCGTCAAAAAAATGGCCTTCCAGTCCAGATCAGGTGATACGAGGACGCCTGCGTCGCTGTCGTTTTGGATGTGCCTCAAAGCCTTGCGCAGTTCGGAGTGACTGATTTCATTGCGAGCACACTTCCGATGGAGGGCGTTTCGCAGTTCAGTGTGTTGGAACTCGGTCAGACAAATAGGTGTCCCATGGGCCTGAATGAGTCGGACCGCGTCAGGGGAATTTTCTTCACGGACATACAGTTTGAGGAGGATTCCCGTATCAAAATAGATCTTCAAAACCGCTCCTCCCGCAGCTCGTCCAAAATGGATTGAGAATCTGGTACCACCCGGCTTCCGTAGGTCGCGTCAAGACGGTCCAAATAGTCCGGCAACTCTGGTGATTTCTTTTCGATCGGCACAAGCTTGGCCACTGGCACGTTTCGCCTCTGAATCACAATCGGCTCACCGTCGGAGAGGGCTGCAAGAACCCGACTGAAATTATGCTGGACGTCATAGACAGAAGCGGTCTTCATAACGCATATATTCACGCATAGACGATCTTTTCGCAACTGATTTATTCCAGTCGACTTGAGCGGAAGGGGAGAGTTGAACCACCTGCAACGGACGCGGAGCGACGGCCAGGCTTTCATCTGGAAGGCATAATGGGAGGGAAGCCGTTCGCCGCGGCGCAGAATCGACCGCAACTTCAAGGTTGGGGATTTGTGACGCCGAGCCAACGGAGTAAACCGTTCTCGACACTCTGAAGCTGCGCTGGAGTGAGGACTCCAAGGCGGCGCATAAAAAATCTCGGTGGAATCGCCTGAATGCCCTGAACCAGAAAAGCGCCCTCGCCAAGAAATCGCGCGGATACAACGGCCTCGAACTTTGAGCCACGCGTAGCCGTCGTATGGGGAATGACCCCAATCAGCGCCCGGTCAGCATCAGCGTATGGAAGGCTGATGACAAGCGCCGGTCGAACCTTGGCCGTGATGCCGAAATCTACCTGCCAAACCTCTCCACGCTCAGGCACGCTGCGCCTCTTCCTCATCCAAAGCTCGGAAGGAAGTTGCCGCTAGGGCGGTAAAATCATCGTCGGTCAGGTCGTTGGACATCGGCGTGTGCTCGACGATGTGGCGACGTAATTCGATGCGCTCGGAATGGGTGAGATGCCCGACCTCGCCAATGATGTGAGCCACTGCGGTTGTCATGCGGAAAATGTATCGAAAAGCGGGCATGCGACAAGCACGGTTTCCGACGTACGCATAGCCATGGAGGGCAATGCTCCCGTCATTGCCCTTAAATCCATCCCCGATAGATATGGGCAATGACGGGAGCAACGGGAAGAGGGGTCAGGCATGGTTTATTGACTTTTTGATCTTCCTTTGCCACTCACGCCACTCCTTCTGACCTTTCATTCCCTCTCGTGTCCGGCGTATAATTCGAGAGCAACTCGATCGATCCCCCATCACCAACTTTTCACTGATCCAATTTAGTGTCATCGTCGTTTCTCTTTGAACCATCTCCGCCAGAATTCCTTTGCGCCAATCGCTCTTGGCCGCCGTCTTCAGGTCTTTCGCCGAAATTCCAAACACTTCCAATCCGGCTCGAATCAGATCGCGGCCTCTCTTCTCTCCATGATCTTTCCGCACTTCGGCCTCCATGCCCCCTCCCGGCTTTCTTCTTTCCGTTTTTTGATCTTCAAGCAAGAACAATGTCAATAAACCAAGCCTGACCCCTATGGCTCCGCGTTGAATTGCGGCGGGTCACGCTGGCGCAAGCGGCGGCGATGGCGGACCTCAACGTCTGGGAGTTTCTGGAATACCTCTTGAATGTCATTTTAGGAACTGTAAATTGTCACCATGATTACACTTTCCATCACAAACGCCCGGAAAAACCTAGGTTCGTGGGTAAAAAGAGCTGCGAGCGGAGAACAGGTGGCGATCCTTGTTGGCAACCACGTCGTAGCTCTGCGTCCGGTGGAAGTCGTTCCTAAGGACTATGCCGAGCGCGAGTACCAACTTTCGCAGGAGGAAGTTTGCTCAATTGCCACAAATCTACGGACAAGGGCCAAAACAGATCGACAAGCCGGGCTTTCCCGTAATTTCACCGGTGACATCGATGCTTTATTGTGAAAGTTGAGATTTCTCCAGATTTGCTTCGAGAAATCCGCAAACTTTCAAAAGGCAAGCGCACTCGTCTAGGAGCGGTTATCGAGTCAGCACGTCAATCATGGGGGCGTCCCCACGAGCACTCCGGAATCGGAATTCGAAGGCTTGGCAGCGACCTGTATGAATGTCGATCCGGTCTGGATCAGCGCTTGGTCTTCCAGTCGCTCGATGGCTTGCTCTATTTCCATTTTCTCGGCAACCACGACGAAGTAAGATGCTTTTTACGCAGTCACCGGTGAGCGAACCAAGCGCAGTGGAAACACTGGACAATCAACCATCGAGTTTCTCGACAATGTTCCTTGCGCTGGGCGAAGGATACCTGTCCGAGAAAATATTCCAAGAGCGGGAAGAGGGGTCAGGCATGGTTTATTGACTTTTTGATCTTCCTTTGCCACTCACGCCACTCCTTCTGACCTTTCATTCCCTCTCGTGTCCGGCGTATAATTCGACAGCAACTCGATCGATCCCCCATCACCAACTTTTCACTGATCCAATTTAGTGTCATCGTCGTTTCTCTTTGAACCATCTCCGCCAGAATTCCTTTGCGCCAATCGCTCTTGGCCGCCGTCCTCAGGTCTTTCGCCGAAATTCCAAACACTTCCAATCCGGCTCGTATCAGATCGCGGCCTCTCTTCTCTCCATGATCTTTCCGCACTTCGGCCTCCATGCCCCCTCCCGGCTTTCTCTTCGCCAAGATTCCTTTCAGACGCTCAAGCAGATCTTCCTTAAATTCCTGCGACCCAAAAAACCACCCTCGTTGTAAACTCGAAAAAACCGCCAGCTTAGGCCTGCCTTCTCCTTCGGAGAATTCCTTCCCGGCCTTTGACGGAGCATCCCAGTCAACCCGCTCCTCCAGGATCTCCAAAAACTTCCGCCTTCCTGCCGCCCGGTCTTCACAACCTACCACCGACAATCCCTCGGCCGTTTCTTGCCACCCGGGACGTTTCTTGGGCTCTTGGAGATAGCTCGGCAAGCTGCTCCAAACGAAGTTCTCCAGTCCATCCTCGCGATGAACGATTCCCGCTCGCACTGGATTGAGATGAATGTATTCGAGCAACGCCCAAAAGCAGTTCCCGGGTTCGACCAGAATCGCTTTGTACCTTCCCCCGAAGACATGACCCCACAGTCCGTGCCGAACATTGATTCGCCTCGTGTAGGCATTCTGCATCCAGCCCATTCCCTTTGATAAATTCGCCTCAGGCGTTTCGACCAGGAGATGATAGTGATTCGTCATCAGCACCCATGCGTGAATCCGAAATCCGGCCCGCTCCGCCGCCTCTCCCAGCGTTCTCACAAACGTCTTGCGGTCCTCATCATCTTTGACAATCGCCTCGCGTCGATCACCTCTTGCCATCACATGGTAGAAAGCTCCTGCGTATTCAATCCGAACCTGTCGAGGCATTCCTTATTTCCTTCCGTTTTTTGATCTTCAAGCAAGAACAATGTCAATAAACCATGCCTGACCCCTCTGGCTGCGCTTCCGTTTTTTGATCTTCAAGCAAGAACAATGTCAATAAACCATGCCTGACCCCTCTGCCTGACCCCTCTGGCTGCTCCCCCTATAATTACTTTGCGACAACTTTGTAACATCTATTCAGTTATACCCTCAACAACCCTCACCCAACCATGCGAATAAAATCCAAAGAAAAGACTTTTCAGCCGATAGAGCATTGGGTTGCCCTCCCAGCATCGCTTCAGTTCCTCGTCACCATGAAGATCCCATGCGCAAAGCGCCAAAGAATCCCGACCAATTGCAAAACCAGCGACCCAAAAATCGCGCCATGAAGACCGAGATAGGCAGCGTCCATTCCCCCGCGATTCCCCATCCGCCGCACCGTACAGGCCCACCAGGAGAGCAGAAAAACCAGAGGCACCCAGAGGCTCCCCATAAAGCGATCGCCCCGCCCGATCGGGTAATACCAACCGTACAGTCCCACATAAAGTCCCACGGCGATGAAAAAAAAGGCCGCGAAGGCCAAATTCTCTGATCCGGCCAATCGTGCGGCCACCAGCCGCCGCACCGGCCAGATCAAGCCCGCGCAGAGAACCGCTAGGGCGATCAAATAAATACCCCGGTGGGCCAGGGGTTGATTCCATCGACTGTGCGCGGCCCGCCAGAAAAACGCCGATCCCTTCACCTTGTCTTCCGGAAAGAAAAAGTCGGTGCCCACCGCGAGCGAACCATTCCAACCACGCGTCCACGCGTCCGCGAAGGAATGCCGCTGAAAATAGTTTTGCAGAGAAGGGGTCTCCTCCACGGTCAAGGTTTCCAACTGAACCCGCCCGGGAAATTTCTTCTGAAATGGCCAAGCCTCGGCGTCGAAGTCATCCGTCCACATCCACATCTTCGTGTAGTTAAAGAAGGAGTCCCAAAAGCCTCCGCACTGAAACGACCCAGGGGAATCAACATCAGCCCAAAGACCGCCGCCGCCATCATCCCTCCAAGAATGTTCCGCCCGGGCGGCCAATTCCCCTCCCGACGAACCAGAGTCAACACCACCCGAACCCCAAAGGCCGCCGCAAACGCGAGCAGAAATGGCAACAACGAAGGTTTCGAGAGGTAGGCCAACGCCGCCACGAACCCAAAACCCAAATACGACCAAATCGCGGCGCCCCGCAGAAGCCTCCAGACCGAGACCCCGGCCAGAAACGACAAGATATAATAGAGAGGCTCCGGCTGAAAATAGGTTCCCCGAATCACAAAGATCCCCAGACTCGAGAGCAACAACACGTTGACCGTCGCAAGCGGATCGAGCCAACGAGTCAGCGCCACTCCCAGCACGGCCAAAAACCCCAAACACAGCGCGGTGTTGAGCCATTTCCCCCGGACAAAAAAGGCGTCCCCGTCTTCGGTATAGACGGTATGACGCGCCAACCACGACCAGAGCGGATGGCGGACCCCATCCGTCCGTTGCGGCACGAGGTCATCACCCGAAAGCGCCGACATCCACATCTCCGCCCCCTGATCCGACTTCACGGAATCCTGGTTGGAATGCCTGATCGTCACCGCCGCGAGATACGCATGGGTGACCAGCACGACCGGCAAGGTCACGGCCAGGACCCGCCAGCGACGGGCTTCCAGCCAACGCAGTGCCGATGAGGACGCTACGGCCGCTAGAGCCGCCGCCACCCCAGCCTGCCGCCGCCAACTATTTTCCGCTAATGATTTCAAAAAAGTGGAACGACTTGGTCAAATCCAAATTGGTCCAGGCGAGGAAGGCCGAGAGCACGACTACCCCCAGGGTGCAAAGGATGACCCAGGGACTGCGCAGGAGATGCTCGGGTTCGAGCCGGGCCTCGGCCTCGCTCATGGCCAGGTTCAGATAGACCGCGATGGCCAAAACCACCAACGGGAAGACAAAAACCAAATTCGGCCGATAGACGGCAATGGCAATCCCCATGCAAAAGCAGAAAAAATTTGCATGGGTGACCATCGAAAGAATGAGGGATTTTTCGGTATAAACCTTAAACGACCGACGGTATTGCCCGCTACGTTCGGCATCCCCAATGAAGCGAAATTCCGCATAGCGTTTGCCCGCCATGAGAAGAGCTCCGAAAAACCACCACGCCAAAATGATGGAAAGCGGGGGAAAGGAGGTCTCCGGCAACAAGGCATACCAACCCAGCCAGAGCCGGATCGGATTATTAAAGGACTCGGCAATGACGTCGAGAAAGGCCCGATCCCTGAGCCGGATGGGCTCCACATTATAAACAAAGCCACTGATGAGCAGGAGGGCCAACGCGATCGTGTATCCGATATTGAACCACCACGCCGCAGCGCGAAGGCCACCACAGAGATCACCGCCATGATCGTCCAGAGAATCGGAATGCTTACCGTACCAGCCGCGACCGAACGCAGACACTTCGTGGGATGCATCCGGTCAAACGGCGCATCGAGAATTTCGTTAATGATATAGTTGGCCGAGGCCACCAAACAGGCCGGGATGAGCGAAAGAGTGATCGCCAGCGCGAGCTGCATCTTGTCTTGAGGGACCTCGCCAGGAAGCAGGGCAATGGCCACCACGGATCCAAAGAGAATAAAGACATTCTTCAGCCAGTGATCCGGCCGGAGGACTTTCAGGTATTCGAGCATCGGGCGAGTGTCACCAGCAGACGCCACAAATCAAGCCACAGTTGCCCAAAATACTCAGATCGAAGCAGAATTCCGGAAATTGATTTGGCGCCCACCGTCCCCTTCTCCCACAATCCCGACCTCGATGAACCCATCTTTTTCCCGCGTCGGCACCGCCATGTGGCACCTGCAGGCCTTCGATTCGGTCTCTTCCACCAACGACATTGCCCGCGAGCTTCCGGCCTGGACCGCCGTCACCGCCCGCTCGCAAACGGCCGGGAGGGGACGGTTTGGACGCGCCTTTGTTTCCGAGGAGGGCGGTCTTTGGATCTCCGCCGTCCTCCCGGCGGAAGATGGTCCCTCTCGCTGGAATGGATTTTCGCTCATGGTGGGCAACCATCTCCGCGAGATGCTCCACGGCCTCGGCCTGGCGGATGCGCGTCTGCGTTGGCCCAACGATCTCATGATCGGCTCGAAAAAATTGGGTGGCCTCCTCATCGAGCAAGGCCGACACGAAACCCTCACCGTCGGCCTTGGACTCAATGTCCGGAACACTCCCTGGCAACACACCCCGGAATTAGAGACCATCACCACGCGCCTGGCGGACCAACTCCCCGACAGTCCCGAAGCAACCGACTTGATCATCCCGGTCCTTGACGCCCTCGCCGACGCGCATGAAGCCATGTTGGCCACCGGTCTCGCTCAAGCGATCGAAATTTTCAACGCCCATCACCAGCCGGGCCCCGTCGAAATCACCCGCCCGAATGGCTCCCCCACCCGGGGCACCTTCACTGGCCTCGATCCCACCGGCAACCTGATCCTCATCAAAGCCACCGGAACGTCCCTCATCGTCCCCCACACCGAAGTGGAACGCCTCCAGGAAAAATCGACGTCCTGACGGTTCGGCCAGGCCATCTCCGTCCGCTTGATGCTTTGAATTGGCAAGCTGGGAAGTTCTGTTCGGTGAATCATCAGTCCTCCCCGGAGCGGGAGGAGTTGATCCGGTGGCGACGGGACATGCTGGACGAATCCCCCGAAGCTTGCCCTGGCAGCGACCACCCTGCCCAGAGGCGAAAGTCCCGAAATCGGGATAATCTCCATGGCGACACTGAAATTTTGGTAGGACCAAGTCTTCGAAGTCAACGGGAGAGTATGCACTCCGGGCGGCGGCAGGTGGGCTGCGATGTCTCCGCCAGTCGAATCTTTCCATCGGCACTATGAGGGGCCTAAGACTTCCCGGTTTCCTTCCCGCCACACTTCGTTTCCTGCGTGTGACGGTTACTCTCTCCTCTCTGCCGCGCTTTACTCATCACCGGGCAGCAGAAGTCCCCTGTGTTGCCTGGACGGTGTTGCCCGGTGCGATCTCTCACCGTGGGCAGTCCCCGCGGGCGCTGTTCACGGCTGAGC
>Ga0335396_10004970_pt1 | contig 14028 bp, 9 predicted proteins | sample FRY02_FD_205743 | JGI IMG/M metagenome (GOLD analysis project Ga0335396, IMG submission 205743) | Freshwater microbial communities from Lake Fryxell liftoff mats and glacier meltwater in Antarctica - FRY-02 (spades assembly) (version 2) | ecosystem: Environmental > Aquatic > Freshwater > Ice >... | reverse complement strand
CAACAGCTCGAAGAAATAAACATTGCGAGCACTTTCTTGGCGAGGAAGAGGTCAGGGACGGTCCGCCGCCGCGGTTCAAATCCCCTCAACAGCTCGAAGAAATAAACATTGCGAGCACTTTCTTGGCGAGGAAGAGGTCAGGGACGGTCCGCCGCCGCGGTTCAAATCCCCTCAACAGCTCGAAGAAATAAACATTGCGAGCACTTTCTTGGCAAGGAAGAGGTCAGGGACGATCCGCCGCCGCGGTTCAAATCCCCTCAACAGCTCGAAGAAGAAAACATTGCGAGCACTTTCTTGGTGGAGGAAGAGGTCAGGGACGGTCCGCTGCCGCGGTTCAAATTCCCTCAAAAGCTCGAAGAAATAAACATTGCGAGCACTTTCTTGGTGAGGAAGAGGTCAGGGACAGTCCGCCGTTGCGGTTCGAGTTTCCTCAACGGTTTGAAAACATAATTGAGAAAAAGTACTTGAGAAAGTGCTGGGAGGCTGTCCGCTACTGCGCGATTATATCTCCTCAGTGGTCTGGATAGAGAAGTTGATTTTTTAGTTTATATATTGATTGATTGCACTTGTGCGATCAGGAGTAAAATCAGCAAGCGTTAACAAATTCGTATTAACTTTTAATTTTAGCATACCAAAAACATGGCAAAAGAGACATTTGACCGCTCGAAACCGCACGTTAATATCGGTACAATCGGGCACGTTGACCACGGTAAAACTACCCTGACCGCTGCGATTACATCTGTTCTCGCAGGTAAGGGATTGTCAGCAAAGCGTGATTTCTCCTCTATTGATAATGCCCCCGAAGAGAAGGAACGTGGTATTACGATCAATACTTCACACGTAGAATATCAGACAATTAATCGTCATTATGCGCACGTTGATTGTCCTGGCCACGCTGACTATGTAAAGAACATGGTAACAGGTGCAGCCCAGATGGATGGTGCTATTATTGTAGTAGCTGCCACTGATGGACCTATGCCACAAACTCGTGAGCACATCCTGTTGGCTCGTCAGGTAGGTGTACCTCAATTAGTAGTGTTCATGAATAAAGTGGACATGGTTGATGATCCCGAACTACTTGAGCTAGTTGAAATGGAGATTCGTGAGCTTTTAAGCTTCTACGAATATGATGGAGATAACATTCCTGTAATTCAAGGTTCCGCGCTTGGAGCGCTCAACGGTGAAGAGAAGTGGGTGAAGACTGTGGAAGAATTGATGGACGCTGTTGATAGCTATATCCCAATCCCTCCACGTATGACTGAGCTTCCATTCTTGATGCCTGTGGAAGACGTATTCTCGATTACTGGTCGTGGTACTGTTGCGACAGGTCGTATTGAGCGTGGTATAGTTAACTCAGGAGAGGGTGTTGATATTTTAGGTATGGGTGCTGAGAACCTCAAATCAACCGTAACTGGTGTTGAGATGTTCCGTAAGATCCTTGACCGTGGTGAAGCCGGTGATAACGTAGGACTATTGTTGCGCGGTATCGATAAAGAAGATATCCGTCGTGGTATGGTAATCTGTAAGCCAGGTTCAGTAAAGCCTCACGCTCATTTCAAAGCAGAGGTCTATGTACTTTCGAAAGAAGAAGGTGGACGTCACACTCCATTCTTTAACAAATATCGTCCTCAGTTTTACTTCCGTACCACGGACGTAACTGGTGAGATCACTCTTCCTGAAGGAGTTGAAATGGTAATGCCAGGTGATAACATCACTATTGATGTGAAGTTGATTAACAAAATTGCGATGGAAAAGGGTCTGCGTTTCGCTATCCGTGAGGGTGGTCGTACGGTAGGTGCCGGTCAAGTGACTGAGATTCTCGACTAAGGATAATAAATACCACAAAAACAAGTGCATTTCTGTATGAAATGCACTTGTTTTTTGTGATAAGATTACTATCTTTGCAGCCCCAAACGTTGGGCAACGAATAGAATTGAGTATAAACGGGTGTAGTTCAAGGGTAGAATAGCGGTCTCCAAAACCGTTGATGGGAGTTCGAATCTCTCCACCCGTGCCAAGCATTAAATCAAAAATGGAAAAGCTTACCTCATTTTTTAAAGCTTCTTGGGAAGAGATAACCCAACACGTGACTTGGCCTCCATTTAACGAGCTTCAGTCCAATACAACATTGGTGTTAGTGGGGTCACTCATCTTTGCCTTTGTGGTAGGGTTGATGGACTTTGTTTTCGAGAATGCACTCAATCTATTTTATCAGACTTTCTAAGACATTCAATTGGATGTTTTAACAACCCAGAACGGCATGACTGGTGTAAATTGGTACGTATTAAGAGCAGTATCGGGTCAGGAGAAGAAAATCAAGACTTATATTGAGAATGAACTCGCCCGACAAAGTCTCAGCGAATACGTTCCGGAGGTATTAATCCCGACGGAAAAAATATATGAAATGCGGAATGGTAAGAAAAGAGTTCGTGAAAAGAATTTCTTCCCCGGCTACATTATAATATCTGCTGATCTTTCGAAAGGAGAGGTGCTTCACTTGATTACAAGTATGCCGGGAGTTATCGGTTTTCTCGGAAATTCCGAAGGTAAGGGTAACTCGAAAGTGCCGGTTGCTTTACGCCAATCAGAGATTAATCGTATTCTGGGGCGGGTAGATGAAGCGGCACAAGAAGAAGAAGCTCCATCAATGTCTTTCATTAAAGGTGAAAGTGTGAAGGTAGTTGATGGCCCTTTCAGTGGCTTTATCGGTGCGGTTGAAGAAGTATTTGACGAGAAGAAAAAACTCAATGTAGTTGTAAAAATATTCGGGCGGAGTACGCCCGTGGAACTCAGTTACGCACAAGTAGAAAAGGAAAGTTGATACCCCTTGCGGGCAGGAGCTTCACCTGCAAGTGAGCCGTCAGGATAAACAACGAACCGAACAAACTCCAAAACAATGGCAAAAGAAATAACCGGATACGTCAAACTCCAAGTGAAGGGTGGCCAGGCTAACCCATCACCTCCTATTGGACCTGCATTGGGTTCTAAGGGTTTGAACATCATGGAGTTTTGCAAACAGTTCAATGGCCGTACCCAAGACAAAATAGGTATGGTTTTGCCGGTAGTCATCACGTACTACAAGGATAAGTCTTTTGATTTTGTCATCAAGACTCCTCCTGCAGCAATTCTGCTCATGGAAGCATCCAAATTGAAGAAAGGTTCGGCTCAGCCAAACCGTGCAAAAGTAGGATCAGTTACTTGGGATCAGGTTCGTCAGATCACTGAAACCAAAATGCCTGACTTAAATTGCTTTACAGTTGATGCGGGAATGAAAATGATAGCTGGTACAGCTCGTAGTATGGGTATTACCGTGTCTGGCAAAGCCCCGTGGGAAGAAAACAACTAAGCGTTTAGAGATACGCCTAAGAAACTTAAGAACATGGGAAAATTGACGAAAAAGAAAAAAGAGGCTCTATCGAAGTTCGACGACACTCAGGTGTACTCGTTCCAGCAGGCTGCCGAAGTTCTCAAAACTATTTCATACACAAAGTTTGATTCCTCTGTGGATATTGACGTCCGTTTGGGTGTTGATCCTCGTAAGGCAGATCAAATGGTGCGTGGTGTAGTGACCCTACCTCACGGTACAGGTAAAGAAGTTCGCGTGCTGGTATTGTGTACCCCTGACAAGGAAGCTGAAGCGACTGAGGCCGGTGCTAATTACGCAGGTCTGGATGAGTACATCCAAAAAATCGAACAAGGTTGGACCGATATTGACGTAATTATTACGATGCCAAGTGTAATGGCTAAGGTAGGTAAGTTGGGTAAAATCCTCGGTCCTCGCGGATTGATGCCAAACCCTAAATCAGGTACAGTAACTACTGACGTTGCAAAAGCTGTCAAGGAAGTCAAAGCGGGTAAGATCGATTTCAAAGTAGATAAGTTTGGAATTATTCATACCAGTATCGGTAAGGTCTCTTTTGGCCCCGAGCAACTTGCACAGAATGCACAGGAGGTTATGAATACACTGGTTCGCCTAAAGCCTTCTTCGGCAAAAGGTACGTATGTGAGAAGCATTTACTTGTCGAGTACGATGAGTCCGAGTGTTTCCATTGACAAAAACACGATTCCAGGCTTATAATTATGACAAGGGAAGAAAAAGCAGTAGTAATTGACGAATTGAGTCAGAAATTCGCAGACACGCCTTACTTCTACATCACAAGTGCATCAGGGATGTCAGTTGATGAAGTTAATCAACTTCGTCGCCTCTGCTTTGAGCGTGGTGTTGAGTACCGTGTGATCAAGAATACTCTGATCAAAAAAGCCCTTGAAACGCTCACAACCGATTACACTCCTTTCGAAGAAAGTGTTTTGAGAGGATTTTCGGGAGTGATGTTTCACCCGGAGTCAGGTAAAGTCCCGGCACAGTTGATCAAAGATTTTCGTAAGAAATCCGGCAAAGATAAACTGAAATTGAAAGGTGCCTCAGTGGATTTGTCCCTATTTATAGGAGCAGACCAACTTGAGATTCTAGTTTCACTCAAATCGAAGCAGGAGCTTTTAGGAGAAGTGATCGGATTGTTGCAATCACCCGCCAAGAATGTTATATCTGCCCTACAAAGTGGTGGAAATAAATTGGCTGGTATCATCAAGACTTTATCCGAGAAAGAATAGTATTTAGTGGTATTATACCTGATCCGGAGTGGCTATCGATCAGGGTTTATCAAGCCGTCAAATAGTTAAAAAATCATTCGTAATCACTTAATCAAAAATAAAAATGGCAGATTTGAAAGCTTTCGCGGAGCAGCTTGTTAACCTAACGGTTAAAGAAGTGAACGAACTTGCTGCAATTCTGAAAGACGAATACGGTATTGAGCCAGCGGCCGCTGGTGCAATAATGGTAGCAGGTCCTGCTGCTGGTGGCGATGACGCTGCTGCAGTTGCTGAGCAGACGTCTTTCGATGTAATTCTTAAATCAGCTGGTGCAAGCAAACTTGCTGTTGTGAAGTTGGTGAAAGACCTTACTGGACTTGGTTTGAAAGAAGCTAAGGAATTAGTAGACAGCTCTCCTAAGGCTCTGAAAGAAGGTATTACTAAGGATGAAGCAGAAGCACTTAAGAAGCAGCTTGAAGAAGCTGGTGCAGAAGTTGAAGTGAAATAATTCACCCACACTACTGAGCCTACATTTAACAGGAATGGGCCTGACAAACGTCAGGTCTTTTCCTGTTTTTCAATAGGTATCAAACTTATTTATGTCAAGTAGTGTTGTATTCGTTGAGTAATTCATTAGTAATGACTTAATAACTAACAAAATATAACTTAATAATCTTCCAGAAAATAGTTGGTTACTTCCCACTTAATTGTCACTATTTTCTTTCCAATGGGATTGCTGATCCGAAACACTTCTTTACTCGTAGAAAGCAAGAAGAGGGATCTGTTGTCCAATAATTCTACGAGGCCTAATTTTGTGGTTTTAAACTAATTAGAGCTTTTGCACGTTAAATTCAAGCATCGGCTTTAGAAATTTTTGTTCTATTAACCCAAAACAACATAGCCTTGGCTACCAAAACAACTTCCAGAAAAAACTTTGCCCGGATCACTCCGATCATTAATTATCCCGACTTTTTGGGTGTACAGGTCCAATCGTTTAGAGATTTTTTTAGCTTGGATACCTCCGTTGAAGACCGCTCAGACGAGGGGCTTTACAAGGTATTTGCTGAAAATTTCCCAATTGCTGATTCAAGAGACAACTTCGTTCTTGAATTCATTGATTATCTGCTCGAACCACCAAAATATTCAATCGATGAGTCGATTGATCGCGGTCTGACGTACGCTGTTCCGTTGAAGGCTAAGCTACGTTTAATATGTAATGATCCTGATCACGAGGAGTTTGAAACTATTGAGCAGGAGGTATTCTTAGGGAATATTCCTTATATGACCGAGCGAGGGTCGTTTGTAATTAATGGTGCTGAACGTGTAATCGTATCGCAATTACACCGTTCTCCGGGAGTGTTCTTCTCAATGAGTAAGCACACTAACGGATCGAAACTTTATTCAGCTCGTATCATTCCTTTTAAAGGATCATGGATCGAATTCTCAACCGACGTCAACAATGTGATGTATGCTTACATCGACCGTAAGAAGAAATTTCCGGTTACAACGTTGTTGCGTGCTATTGGTTTCGGTTCTGATAAAGACATTCTTGACCTGTTTGGACTCTCTGAGGAGATTACAGCCACGCAGACCAACTTAAAAAAAGCTGTTGGACGTCGTTTGGCGGCGAGGGTGCTCCGTACATGGACCGAAGACTTCGTAGATGAGGATACCGGAGAAGTTGTATCGATTCAGCGAAACGAAGTATTATTAGAGCGTGACTCCCTGATTTCTTCTGATGACATTGAAGTGATGATGGAATCTGGTCAGAAATCGATCATCCTGCACAAGGAAGATATGAATGTGGCCGATTACAACATCATATATAATACATTACAGAAGGATAGCTCAAACTCAGACAAAGAAGCGGTCGAGCAAATCTATCGCCAACTCCGTAATGCCGAAGCTCCTGATGAGCAAACAGCCCGCGATGTAATTCAAAGCCTATTTTTCAGCGATAAGCGTTATGATCTTGGTGATGTGGGACGTTACCGCATCAACAAAAAACTTGGATCAGATACGAGCCTTGACGTGCGGGTACTTACCACAGGTGACATCGTTTCCATTGTAAAATACCTTATTGGCCTTATCAATGCGAAGGCGGTAGTCGATGATATCGACCACTTGTCAAATCGTCGGGTACGTACCGTAGGTGAGCAGTTATACGCTCAGTTTGGTGTTGGTCTTGCCCGTATGGCTCGTACTATCAAGGAGCGTATGAACGTTCGTGATAACGAAGACTTCAAGCCCGTTGATCTGATCAATGCTCGTACACTTTCGTCGGTAATTAACTCTTTCTTCGGAACGAACCAATTATCGCAGTTTATGGATCAGACGAACCCGCTAGCAGAAATTACGCACAAGCGTCGTATGTCGGCATTGGGACCTGGTGGTCTGTCGCGTGAGCGTGCCGGCTTTGAGGTTCGTGACGTTCACTACACGCACTATGGTCGTCTGTGTACTATTGAAACCCCCGAAGGCCCGAACATTGGTCTGATTTCTTCCTTGTGTGTTTACGCGAAAGTAAACGGCATGGGCTTCATTGAAACACCTTACCGGGTGATTGATGGAAACGGAAAGCTGACCAACGAGATCATCTACATGACAGCGGAGGAAGAAGATTCCAAGTATATCGCCCAAGCTAATTCCTCGGTCGATGAAAAAGGAAACTTTACCGTTGAGAAAATCAAGACCCGATTTGAGGGTGACTTCCCGATGGTTGATCCGGCTCAGGCATCCTTTATGGATATCGCAGCTAATCAGATTGTATCAGTTGCCGCTTCATTGATTCCCTTCTTGGAACACGATGACGCAAACCGTGCTTTGATGGGATCAAACATGCAGCGACAGGCGGTACCTCTGCTTCGTCCACAGGCACCGATCGTGGGTACCGGATTAGAAAGACGTGTAGCTATGGATTCGCGGGCACTCGTAGTGGCCGAAGGAGACGGAGTAATCGACTATGTAGATGCTAACAAAATCATTGTACGGTATGACCGTACCGATGAGGAGCGCCACGTAAGCTTTGATGACGATTGTATTTCTTATAATCTGGTAAAGTTCCGTCGCACTAACCAAGATACTTGTCTAAACCTTCAACCCATGGTACTAAAAGGCCAGAAGGTAAAGAGAGGGGAGGCATTGTGCCAAGGATATGGTACCGAAGGCGGTGAGCTTGCCTTAGGTCGTAATATGATGGTTGCATTCATGCCTTGGCAGGGATACAACTTTGAGGATGCGATTGTAATTTCTGAGAAAGTAGTACGTGAAGATATTTTCACTTCCATTCACATTGAAGAGTTTGAATTGGAAGTTCGTGATACAAAGCGTGGAGAAGAGGAGTTAACGGCTGAAATTCCAAACGTAAGTGAGGATACAGTTAGAAACCTCGATGAAAACGGTATCATCCGTGTGGGTACGGAAGTAAAAGAAGGAGATATCCTGATTGGTAAGATTACTCCAAAAGGAGAGTCAGACCCTACACCCGAAGAGAAGTTACTTCGTGCTATCTTTGGCGACAAGGCTGGTGACGTGAAGGATGCATCGAAGAAGGCACCACCTTCTATGAAGGGTGTGGTTATTGATACGAAGCTATTCTCTCGCCCAACCAAAGAAGAGCGTGCTAAGCACAAAGATGAGTTGAAGTTACTTATGAAGCGCTATGGACGTGACTTGACGATGATCCGTGACCGGATGATTGATAAGTTGGTTGAGCTGGTAGACGGAAAGCCCAGTCAGGGCGTAAAGCATAAGTTTGGCGATGTATTGGTATCCAAAAGTGTAAAGTTTAATCGTAAGAACGTTTCGGAAAACTTATTCCCTTCTGCTAACCCATACCGCGACGAAAGCCAATACTCCGTACCCGAAGAGGTAAACCTAATCGGAGACGTATTAACTGATTCCTGGACTGACGATGTGGAATTGAACCGTCAGATTTCTCGCTTGGTTCGTAATTACCTCAATGGTCGTAGTGAACTCATGGGTCACTTTAAGCGTGAGCGTTTTGCGCTGGAAGTAGGGGACGAACTACCTGCCGGTATCGTGAAACTAGCGAAAGTGTATATAGCTAAGAAGCGTAAACTGAAAGTAGGGGATAAAATGGCGGGTCGCCACGGAAATAAGGGGGTAGTAGCCCGTATCGTGCGTGATGAAGATATGCCATTCCTTGAAGATGGAACACCGGTGGATATCGTACTGAATCCTCTTGGAGTACCTTCACGTATGAACATTGGGCAGATCTACGAAACCATTCTGGCCTGGGCTGGTTTGAAGATGGGTCGTCGCTACGCAACGCCTATTTTCGACGGAGCAACCGAAGACGAAGTAGCCGCTGAATTGAAGGAAGCAGGTTTGCCAGATTGGGGACGTACTTACCTCTATAATGGTCTTACCGGAGAGCGTTTCGATCAGGCAGTTACCGTGGGTCTTATCTATATGATGAAGCTAGGGCACTTAGTTGACGATAAAATGCACGCTCGTTCGATTGGACCCTACTCGCTCATTACACAGCAGCCATTGGGTGGTAAAGCACAATTTGGTGGTCAGCGTTTTGGAGAGATGGAAGTGTGGGCTCTTGAAGCATTCGGAGCATCTCACATTCTTCAGGAAATCCTGACTGTAAAATCGGATGATGTTGTAGGACGCGCCAAGGCCTATGAGGCAATTGTGAAAGGTGAGAACCTTCCCAAGCCTAACATCCCGGAATCATTTAATGTACTGGTACACGAGCTCCGTGGCTTAGCATTAGAGATTACGTTGGATTAATTGATCAGGAGCAACGAAAATCATGCTATGATTTTCGTTGCTCCATTGAAATATACTATCCAAGACTATTGACTCACAGCAATAAAGATCAACAATATGTCTTTCAAAAAGAACAGAAAACTAAACAGTGATTTTCTTAATATCACCATCAGCTTAGCTTCTCCGGAATCTATTCTTGAAAGCTCTTTTGGTGAGGTGACCCAACCCGAAACGATCAACTACCGGACTTATAAGCCGGAAATGGGTGGTCTGTTTTGCGAGCGTATTTTTGGACCTGTAAAGGACTGGGAATGCCACTGTGGTAAATATAAGCGTATCCGTTACAAAGGAATTATCTGTGACCGTTGCGGGGTGGAAGTTACCGAAAAAAAGGTACGCCGCGAGCGCATGGGCCACATTGAACTGGTAGTTCCGGTAGCGCATATCTGGTACTTCAGAAGCTTACCTAACAAAATTGGTTACCTTCTGGGGCTATCTACCAAGAAACTGGATCAGATTATCTACTACGAGCGGTATGCTGTGGTACAGGCAGGTGTTAAGGCTGAGGATGGTATCAGCTATATGGACTTCCTAACGGAAGATGAGTATCTTGATATCGTGGATAAGCTCCCCCGTGAGAATCAGATGTTGCCGGATATTGATCCTAATAAATTTATTGCCAAGATGGGGGCTGAGGCGTTGGAAATGCTACTCAATCGTATCCAATTGGATGAGCTTTCGTATGAGTTACGTCACCAAGCGGCAACTGATACTTCGCAGCAACGTAAGGCAGAAGCCTTGAAGCGTCTGAAAGTAGTAGAAGCCTTCCGTGATGCTAACACCCGTATTGAGAACCGCCCGGAGTGGATGGTGATCAAAATGGTACCTGTAATTCCACCGGAATTACGCCCATTAGTACCCTTAGATGGTGGACGTTTCGCCACCTCCGACCTGAACGATTTGTATCGCCGCGTTATCATTCGTAATAATCGTTTAAAGCGCCTCATTGAGATCAAAGCCCCTGAGGTAATCTTGCGTAACGAGAAGCGGATGTTGCAGGAAGCGGTGGATTCACTTTTCGACAATAGCCGGAAGGTAAACGCGGTGCGTTCAGAAGGTAACCGTGCTCTTAAATCCCTTTCGGATATGTTGAAAGGAAAGCAGGGACGTTTCCGTCAGAACCTTCTCGGTAAACGGGTTGACTACTCCGGTCGTTCGGTAATTGTTGTAGGACCTGAGCTCAAACTGCACGAGTGCGGTTTGCCTAAAGATATGGCGGCTGAGCTATTCAAGCCGTTTATTATCCGTAAGCTTATTGAAAGAGGAATTGTAAAGACAGTAAAGTCGGCCAAGAAAATTGTTGACCGGAAGGATCCGGTGATCTGGGATATTTTGGAAAACGTATTGAAGGGACATCCTGTGTTGCTCAACCGTGCTCCTACGCTTCACCGACTCGGTATTCAGGCTTTCCAGCCTAAATTGATTGAAGGAAAAGCGATTCAATTGCATCCACTCGTTTGTACTGCATTTAACGCTGACTTTGACGGTGACCAGATGGCTGTTCACGTTCCTTTGGGACAAGAAGCAGTGTTGGAAGCCTCTATGTTGATGTTGTCGTCTCACAATATCCTGAACCCTGCCAACGGGGCACCTATTACGGTACCTTCTCAGGACATGGTATTGGGTCTTTATTACGTAACTAAAGGACGTAGTAACACTCCTGAGTATCCGATAATTGGTGGAGGAATGACATTTTACGGTCCTGATGAGGTCATTATCGCGATCAACGAAGGACGTGTATCAAAGCATGCTGAGATCAAATGTCGTGTACGGGTAAGAAATGATGACGGTACTTTTGCAGAGAAGATCATTGATACGGTAGCGGGTCGTATTCTACTGAATCAGTGTGTACCTAGTGAAGTAGGCTTTATCAACGAATTGTTGACGAAGAAGAAGCTTCAGCAGATCATCGGTCAGGTATTTAAGTTGGCTGGTGTATCGCGGACGGCTCAATTCCTGGATGAAATTAAGGAACTTGGTTTCCAGATGGCATTCAAGGGCGGTCTGTCGATCGGCCTGAGCGACGTAATGGTACCCGTTGAGAAAGAGCAACTAATTGAAGATGCCAAGAAGGATGTAGAAGGTGTTTGGAGTAACTACCTCATGGGTTTGATTACTGAAAACGAGCGCTACAACCAGGTAATTGATATATGGACGCGTGTTAACTCTAAGATCACCGAAACGCTGATGAAGCAACTCGAAGCAGATCAGGGAGGCTTTAATTCCATCTATATGATGATGCACTCGGGAGCCCGTGGTTCTCGTGAGCAGATTCGTCAGTTGGGAGGAATGAGAGGTCTGATGGCGAAGCCTCAGAAAAACCTTGCCGGTGGTGCTGGTGAGATCATTGAAAACCCGATCCTTTCTAACTTTAAAGAAGGACTTGACGTACTCGAGTACTTTATCTCAACCCACGGTGCCCGGAAAGGTCTGGCAGATACGGCTCTGAAGACTGCCGATGCAGGATACCTGACCCGTCGTTTGCACGATGTAGCACAGGACGTGGTAGTCGTAGAGGTAGATTGCGAAACACTCCGGGGTATTCAAACCTCGGCCTTGAAAGACAACGAAGATATCGTAGAACCACTATCCGAGCGTATTCTTGGACGAGTGAGTGTGCTTGATGTATTCGATCCATTGTCAGGAGAGATGATTCTTGAATCAGGTCAGGAAATTACCGAAGAGATTGCCGCTTACATTGATGAAACAAGTATCGAATCGGTTGAAATTCGTTCGGTATTGACTTGTGAAACTCGCAACGGAGTATGTGCGAAGTGCTACGGACGTAGCCTTGCCTCAGCTCGCATGGTTGATATTGGTGAAGCAGTAGGTGTTATTGCCTCTCAGTCAATTGGTGAGCCTGGTACACAGCTTACTCTGCGTACTTTCCACGTAGGAGGTACTGCGTCCAACATCGCCGTAGATGCTAACATCAAGGCTAAGTTTGACGGACTTATCCAGTTTGAAGACCTTCGTCTGGTAGAGTCAACCAATAACAATGGAGATCCGGTAACGGTGGTAATGGGCCGTTCGGGTGAAGTACGTATTGTACACCCCGAGACCAAGCAACTATTGATCGCTAATAACGTACCTTATGGTGCACACCTAACGGTGAAAGAAGGTGATACGGTGATTAAAGGACAGGAAATCTGTACCTGGGATCCTTACCACGCGGTAATTTTGTCAGAATTTGATGGTATCATTGAATTTGATGCGATTGAAGAGGGTATTACGTATCGTGAGGAGTTTGACGATCAGACTGGTTTCCAGGAGGCCGTGATCATCGATACACGTGACAAGGCCAAGAACCCCGCTGTGGTGGTGAAAGGTAAAAGTAAACTTCTGAAAGATCAGACAGAAAAATCCTACAACTTACCCGTGGGAGCTCGTCTGGTAGTGAAGAATGGGGCGAAGGTAAAATCCGGACAACCCGTTGCTAAGATTCCACGTGTGGTTGGAAAGACCCGTGATATTACGGGAGGTCTGCCACGTGTAACCGAGCTGTTCGAGGCACGTAATCCATCGAACCCTGCTACCGTGAGTGAAATTGACGGAGTAGTAAGCTACGGTGGCGTGAAGCGCGGTAACCGTGAAATTCTGATTGAATCAAAAGACGGAGTACTGCGCCGTTACATGGTGACCCTGTCGAAGCACATTCTGGTACAGGACGGTGATTTCGTAAAGGCGGGAGATCCATTGTCAGATGGAGCGATTACACCAGCCGATATTCTTTCGATTAAAGGACCTACTGCAGTGCAGGAATATCTCGTGAATGAAATTCAGGAAGTATACCGCTTGCAGGGTGTGAAGATCAACGATAAGCATATCGAGTGTATCGTTCGTCAGATGATGCAGAAAGTTGAGATTATCGACGCTGGTGATACTAACTTCCTCGAAATGCAACCGGTAGATCGTTGGGTATTCCGTGAGGACAACGATAAGATTCTGAACATGAAGGTAGTTGAAGAAGCCGGAGATTCAGAGACTTTAAAGGCTGGTATGATTATCTCGGTACGTCGCTTGCGGGACGAGAATTCAAGCTTAAAACGTCGTGACCTTAAACTAGTGAAAGCACGTGATGCACAGCCAGCGGTGGGGAAGCCAACCCTGATGGGTATTACTCAGGCATCACTTGGTACCGAAAGCTTTGTATCGGCGGCCTCTTTCCAAGAGACTACGAAAGTACTAAGCGAAGCTGCGGTACGCGGTAAGCGTGACTCACTAAAAGGCCTGAAGGAGAATGTGATCGTTGGTCACCTTATCCCGGCCGGAACAGGTATGCGTAAGTATGTGAATCTGTTGGTAGGTTCAAAAGATGAATTTGATGCCTTGGCTGAGTCCCGCGAAAAAGCGGCACGTAAAAAGCGTGAATTGGCCTAAGGGCAGTTTGATGTATTGATTAAAAAAGCCGACTCCCGAAAGAGTCGGCTTTTTTGTTGGAAAACGTCAACGATGGGGCAGAGCTCCTACAACTGCTCATCGAGCCAGCCGTTTTCGTTTCGCTTACGGATTTTGGTCTTGAATTTCGCTTCTGATAGATGAATGCGCCTGATGCTGGAAGAATCTAGCCCCATTTCTGGATTAATCCAGATCAGCTTATAATGAATGTCTACTGTACCCTACTAAAATGAAAGG
>Ga0335396_10004968_pt1 | contig 14030 bp, 16 predicted proteins | sample FRY02_FD_205743 | JGI IMG/M metagenome (GOLD analysis project Ga0335396, IMG submission 205743) | Freshwater microbial communities from Lake Fryxell liftoff mats and glacier meltwater in Antarctica - FRY-02 (spades assembly) (version 2) | ecosystem: Environmental > Aquatic > Freshwater > Ice >... | reverse complement strand
ACATCTGATTAACATCTGATTAACATCTGATTAACATCTGATTAACATCTGATTAACATCTGATTAACATCTGATTAACATCTGATTAACATCTGATTAACATCTGATTAACATCTGATTAACATCTGATTAACATCTACTTCATCATCCTACCTACTTCATATCCTATCAAATAAAACCCAGTGCCTATCAATACAAACCCAGCTACGAATAAAATCTTATCTTCATATTTTTTCAAATCCATTTTACCATAAAATTATTTTAAACAAAGGGGAAAATCGATCAAAACTTCTCCTCTTTCATCATCTCGATAATATGAAATAATTTCATCATCTCCAGATTTTTCCTTTTTCAATTTCCAAATTTCTGAGAAGAAAATTTTTCTTGTAAAGTTTTGATTAAATGATTTTTCAGAATTAATACTCTTTCCTCCTTGAACTTTTTTATTATCCATTGAAGAGAAAAATTTAGCCATTTTTTCAATCTTTTCAAAATCATCAATTGAAAATGAGAATAATGATAAATCATCCTTAATCATAATTTGATTCTGATATTTACCTCGTTGATAAAATTCATTTAAATCTCTATCTATCTTATATTTTCTATTATCAAATATAACTAAATAATCATAGTCATAGATAAAAGACATTTTAACTTCTCCTAATTTCTCTATAAGTTTAATAAGTGAATAATCTTCCATCTGATAAAAATAATCTACTCCATCTGGTAGATGAGATAGACAATAATCGGTACTTAAATACATTAAATGACTATGTTTTCTTATCTTTTTAGTATCTAAATCTCCATCATCATTTATTACAATAGTTAAAAAATGTTTTACATCATCCCTTTCCTCTTCTTCCCAATTTTTTCTTTCAACATATACTCTTAAAAATAATTCACTGATTATATGTCTTGGAGAATATTCAGGACACCAAGTATTTGAATAATCATAAGGAATTAAAAGATGAGCTCTTAATACATCTTTAACTGGATAAGAATTAATTGATTTTTTAACAACTGGAAATGAAAAAGATGAAATAGGTGTTATTGGTTTTTCTCCATTCCGAATATATTTCCTGATCCCCTTCCTATTAAATGATAAATTAAATTCTGGAAGATCATAACCAATTAAATTTATTTCTTCAAAATCTTTATATGAAAGAGTATGTATAACCATTAACATTAAAACATATGGATCTTGAGGAACATCAATATTTAAAATTATTTTTCTACATTTAATATTTTTAGGGATTTTAATTTCATTATATTCTTTTTCAGTCATAACCAATATTACATTATCTAATGATATATCTAAAAATGTTTTAGGATTAACAATATTTATAATTCCAGAACCGGGAAGTGAACAATTTTTGACAGTAAAATATAATTTAATTAAACTATCTAAATCAATTTTTTGATCATCCCCAAAAAATTTGATAATTTCTGGATTTAACCTACCTAGTAAAATATCTCCAGTTAAATAATCTTGAATAGGTGTCTCAGTTTGATAATATTTTTTATACCATTCAACATCCATATATTCTTTTACTGGACACCATTTAGTCAATATTTTCTCCCATTGAATATCCTGTTCTTTCTTTCTAGAATAATCACGACAAGTAGAGAATGAATGTTTGATTACTCCTTTTCCAAAAATAGCCATTTTCCCTCCTAGTTTATTAATTTGAATACAAAAATCGCTATCTTCACCCCAAAAAGGTGAAAAATTTTCATCCATAATTACTTTCTCTAAAAGAGCTCGTCTAAAACAATGACACCAACCAGCTACTTCTCCTACAATCAAGAATTCATTTTTCTTTTCTCGAGCAGGGATCTGAATCACATCATGGGTGAAAACTGATGGAAAATGTGGGTGATTACCACCTCCCCCGCCTAACAGAAAAACATCTCCAGATGAAAATGTTTCTTCCCAAGGTAATGGTTTCAAATTATTAATCATAGTATTTAATAAATATTGATGGTCTTCGATTACTACATCAGAATCTAATGAAATAATATAATCTCCTTTAGCTTCCTGGAACAAAATTTTCCTTCCTTTAGCTACTCCTAAATTTTTAGAACTATAGATGACCTTCAATTTAACGATATTTTTATCTAAATTTCCTAAAAAATCAATCATTTGACCATTACTACCATTATCTAAAATTATTATTTCTTTTACAGATTGGTGATAGAAAAACGGTGTCATGCTATGAATACATTTCTCAAATTTATCTATATTATTATAAGTTAACATCACGATTGAGAATGCGTGAGACATTTTTGTCTATATACTTTATAAACAAAATTAATTTTCCTGGAGTTCCTCTTTAATCGGTTTCGGATACTCAAACATATCCGACTCAATAATTTTAATAAATGCCTCCGCTTGACAAATGGTATCTCCCATGTCATCCTTTTTCCCTTTAGTAGCACATTCCATACAAGTTATAAATCGTTCCTCCCGAGGATCTTCTCTCGATTCTAATAATTCTATCGCTTTGTTAGTGCACCATTTTTTATATTCTGGTTTTTTCATGCCTGGAGGACATTTCAATACTTTAGTTTTTGCTTTGGGTGTTATCTCTAATATAATAGGTTTTTTCCCTTTATTTCTCAGAAGTGTACAAAAAAAAGTAATTAAATGTTGTCCCATTCTAGTATTTGGAATACTCATTGTCATCTGTTTTTCAACTAAAATATATTGACATTTTGAAAAAAGAGAATGCTTTTTCTCTAATTTTTCAAGAATTTTTATCGAACTAGTATAATGACCTTCGTCTTGACTAAAATCTATTCTGGTTAAAAATATTGATTTTCTAATTCCATTAAGAAGATTGATTTTTTGAACATATATAGCACAGTTTTTAATTCCAGGATCAACAGATGCTACAATGATTGATTCCCCGTTGTAGTAAGGAGCGGGGCCATCATGAGGATCAAAAATATTGAATGGGAGGGACGAAAAAGAGTTATCAATTGGATCTCTGGCTCCTCGACGTCGATATCTCTTTGGAGGCATACCTTTAAATATTGTTTTTTCTTAATATAAAATGAAAGAATATTTTATCTTCTACATACTCTTAGCTGTTTTAATAGTGTTGCTTATCTTCGTAGTTTTGCTATATAGCGACTATCATTCTCGGACAATTATTCCTAGTTTATTATCCACAAATTACCCAGTTGACGCTATTACATCGGATTATAATTCGTTGTATTTAAATTTAGATACAGCATCAACTAATGGTTCTATTCTATTTGGAAATGGTGCGGTAGATTCAAAGGCAACTGTTTCTTTTATTCCAATTGCTGGGGATGAAACCAGGGTAATGAGCGGGGCTATTATTTTATTAATGGGATCTAATACTACTCCGAACTCAATTTATTTAAGAATCAAGGATCAGGCTGACGGAAATATAATTGGTGACGAATCTCAATTTTTTCTTCCAGTTGTAGATGAATGGGGGTTAACTGTAATTAGAATGAATTTTAAAACTGATCAAACTGATACTCTTCATGATATTATTGTAGAGGCAAAGACAGTAGACGGGGGAAATATAGCTAGCGGTGGGATATTGGTTAATAGTGGATATGTGGCATATTATTAAGATTACAGCGTATAACGAAAACGAATTAAATCTTAATAACAATGGAACCTCCAACATATGATGAATCGATAAAACAAGAAGATTGTCGTGAAACATGTAGAAAAATATTCATTCCTGGATATCTAGAAACAGAAGTGATCGGGTTTTTTCAAGAAGATTTAGAAATAGAAAGAAAAGAAAGAAGAATTGGCCGTCTTCAAATTATGATACCCCTGCGGGTATCATAATTGGCCGTCTTCAAATTATGATACCCCTGCGGGTATCATAATTGGCCGTGTTCAAGGAAAATTATATATGAAGATTTTTACAAAACTTTAATAGAAGATTATCCTGAATACAACATTTTATAAAGTTATGGGTTTTCTTTATAGAATATTTTGAACAATGGAATAAAACCTGTTTACCACAGTTGATTAAAGATAGACACCGTGATGGATCTATATATTTATGTAATGATAATTAAATGAAATTTATAATTTATAAATTATAAATTCAAGAAAAAAAAATATTTATTCAAGAAAAAAAAATATTTATTCAAGAAAAAAAAATATTTATTCAAGAATTATCAATTAAATAAATTCGATGTTCCCCAAAATCCCCAACCTTATGACGAATTTGAAGATAACCATCGGCAACAGAAGTAATTTTAAGAATGCTATTGGATGACATACCATGAATTTTTTGAAGAGCCTTAATGGTGCTACCGCTAACTCTGGTTTCATAATATTCCTCTTCGCTGGTTTGATCCATATCCTCAATATTTTCTGGGACACCAGTCCCAAATGAACCATGTTTCATAACACCTCCATCCGGAGAATGATAGGAAACATAAACTCCATTCGGAAAAACTTTAAATGAAGTATAATTAGAATCCTTAGACATTCCCTTAATAGATGTATTAAATTCAGAAGTATCAATTTTAATATTTGGGTTTTCAGGAAGATCATCAAAATTAGAAAGATCATATTCTGAAACCTGATATTTAGCTGATTTAATCCCAGTTTTTACTACCGCATTTGCCTTGATTACTAGATGAACAGTATCGCTTGCAGTGGTTTTAAAAAATAAAACACTGCAAGTTTTATTAATACTTTTAAGAATAGTCTTAATCAAATCGATACTAAATTGCTCTACATAACAAGAATCGCTGTCATCATCTCCTTCAATATTAACTAAATCCATATCGAGATAATAATCAAGAATATCGTCTGTAAATAATTCCATGGAACTAACCATATGTCTCCCAGCTTTGTTATTTCCTGTCCCTGTTATAATCGAGATGTCTCGTTCCTTAAAATAAAAGGGGATAGTATGAATAATTAATTTTTCGTAAAATTCCAATACCTGACGAATAACATACCCAGCTGTAAATTCAGCTTTAAAAATAACTTTTTCAATTGGTCGTTCTATTCTCATAATATCCTTTCTGCTCTCTTCCTCCTCTTCCTCCTCTTCCTCCTCTTCCTCCTCTTTTTCCTCTTTTTCATCCATCTCCTCTTCCTCCTCCTCTTGTTCATCTCTAGATTCTCTAGATTCTCTAGATTCCCTTCTTGATTTCTCTTTCTTCTCTTTCTTCTCTTTCTTCTCTTTCTTCTCTTTCTTCTCTTTCTTCTCTTTCTTCTCTTTCTTCTCTTTCTTCTCTTTCTTCTCCTTTACTGGAACAGGTGAATTTTCTTCATCAGAAGAAATATCCCTAGTTCTCATTTTAGCCAATGGAGATGTTGGAGATTCATCGAAATCAGTGTTGACATCTTCTGACTCTGACATTTTTGTTTTTCTTAATTAGCTTATTAAGAAGAATATTTTTTTGTTATAACATTTCAAAGACATTTTGATCTGGAAAAAATACAAAATCCTCGTGTTTCCATATTTCATAACTTCCATCACTTCTTTTTCTCTTTATCTCATAATCTGGAAGTTTTCCTAGTATAAATTCCTCGATAGCTATATCATAAGAATGAATTAATTTCTTTTCTTTTACTATATCTTCTATAGTAGTTTTATACCCATTATTAAGTTGTTTTACTCTGTGTTGGATCAAAACTGCTTTTTCTGATAGTGTCATCTTGGGAAGACTAATTTTTTTCTGATCACTCATATTTTTAATATATGAGTTTATTATGAATTTCGATTTCACTAAATTTCGATTTCACTAAAGTTAAATTTCACTAAATTTCGATTTCACTAAAGTTAAATTTCACTAAAGTTAAATTTCACTAAAGTTAAATTTCACTAAAGTTAAATTTCACTAAATTTCGATTTCACTAAATTTCGATTAACTTTATTTTGAATAAAGTTAAATTTCACTCCCCCCATATAACGGTATTTTTCTTATTTGTTCCTTTCTTTTTCTTATTTTTAGAAGAATCTTCAGTCCATTGACTTCCCATTTCAACAATTATATCTTTCAAACTTCCGTCCATCCCACCAAAACCACCTAGAAGACTATCGGTTAAATTTCCTTCACTGGCTTCTATATTTTTAGCTTCACCTGATTCAATATTTTCAGTGGTAATATTAGAATCCATAAGCTTATCGACCACCATTCTACATGTTTCAACCATTTCATCTCCACCCACCCAGTCAGCTAAAATCTTAACAGCTATAAATGTAACAATACTCCATATCATATCGCTCCCTAGACGATATTGAATTGACGCCTTTTCCCCAGATCCATCTGGATACCAACTTTCACCAAGTTCAATCAACATAGATTTTTTCCTATACATTCTCTTCATTTCAGACTTTGTATATCCTCCAAATGGAATATTAAAAACTTGAACAACTATAACTTCAATAGCCAAAAGAACAATCAAATACCAAGTTTCATACTGACCAATATTCATATTAACATAAATATTCTTAATAAGTTCATGATAATATTTATGAACTTTGTTAAGAGATTTTCCTTCCGGGTATTCTGGTTCATACTCAGGATAATGAACTCTGAGTGTCTGAAATTTTGATCTATAAATTTCTTCACAAAGTTCTTGAACTTTGTCTGGTTCCTTGTCATAATCTATTTGTCCTGAGTAAGAAACCAGTTTTCTAACATGTTCATTAACATCGTCGTCGTCTGTGAGATCTACTTTTGGCGATCTTATAGGTGAAAAAGGAATAGGTTCAGGGGCTGAAAAGTTCATCTGATCATCCTCAGAATCTTGATCTTCTTCTTCCCCTCCTCCTTCCCCTCCTCCTCCTCTATTCCTATTTCTAGTTTTTCTTACTGGGGTCATAAATTTAATCACGGGGGTATTTCCAAAGACCGATTTATTTTTAGTGTTAGAAGTGCTAGAAAGTAATGTCGGAAGATCAAAATCGTCTGTTTCAAAAGATGGTACTTCTTTTGTAGAAAATAGATCCTCATTATCTTCTGTCAAAATTAACTCATCGGTCATTCTGTTTTCTAACGGAAAATCTTTAAAAGAATAATTTAGTTTTGTGATTCGGCGTTAGCTGATTCGTCTGAGACATCTTGACTCTCCTCCTTTTCTTCTTTTTCAATCGATTGAGGATTATCTTGTTCATCCATACCTGCATGAGCACTCATTTCTTTAAATAATTCTCCCATAGCCTGAGCTGGATCTTTGTTTTTGAAAATATCAGTTACTTTTCCATGAACCTTTTTAAACTCTTCTGACATCCTAGGATCTTGCCCAATCTTGTTAAAAAATTCAGACATTTGTCCAGGGTTAAAATTTTTAACCATATCAAACATGCTATTGCTAGGTGGTGTAGGAGGACGAATTAAATCCTCAATAGCTCCCATTAAAGTATTGATATTCTCTGATATCAGATCCAAAGTTTCCTTTGGTTCTTCTTTAACTACGGTATGAAACATAACAGAGAAAAACCCCAATAGAATTTTAGGAGGATGAATGCTTCTGATATTATTTTCCTTAACATGTTTAGTGATATTTGTATAAATAGTTGAGATAGGAAGAGTACTTTTTCCTAGTTTAAATTCCAAATTATTTTTGATGAAATGGTCATTTACTTTTCCATTTCCAGGCATTACCTTGGATACAATTTCGGTATAATAAGTGTCATAAATTTCTTTCAGGAATTTTACCCGAAAACTCTCTAGGGTTGTTTTATCCTTCATAATAATCTCTTCAAAAACTTCAATAAATTTTTCAGTTTTTATAACATAATCTGGTTTATCTGAAAATTTAACACCTTTCATCAAAGTGTTGCAGGACATGTTAAGAGAGTTAATAAACCAAGACAAAGATTTTGGAAGATTGCTGATAAGCGATCGATCGAATTCAGCCATATTGTTCTTTTTGTTCTCAATTCTTTTAAACTAAAGATGTAATAAAATGACAGAAGAATTAACAAACGAAGAATTTTTTGATATTTATTCTCCAGAAATTAAACCAAAATTACTAAGTAGAACATATATCGAATACCCTTATTTAATTGAGTTAACAGATAAAGATTTCCAAACTGATTCCAATGTTATGATTAATCTTAATCCTGATTCAAGAGAATTAGATAAACCTCATTTTATTTTATTTGTCGATCAAAGTCCAGAATCTCAAAGATATCTTAAACTATGGCTTAAGATGGGTGAAGAAATTAAGAACGAATATTGTGTTTTATCCTTTTGTAATCTTACATTTGAGAAAAGAATTGATAATAATTTTAAAATATTATCTAAGAAAACTAATATTTCTCATCCATTTTATTGGGCAAGATATCAACGTGTTCCATTTGCTTTAGTTTATAGAGATGAATGGCCAGTAGGATTTTACAATGGAGGATTTGATTTCAGAATGGTCATCAGTTTTTGTATTACTGTTGTCCCAGATCTAACTATTGGTGTTGAGAAATTTCAAAAAGCTAAACCTGGTCAGATTTCATCTCTTAGGAAAAAAGAAATGGAATTACTCCAATCCTTAGATGACGAAAGAGAACTAGAAAACAGAATTATTGATAAGGAAAGATTACAAGAAATAGATACTCGTAATCAAGTAATTGCTCATGCAGTAGGATTTGATGATTAATTTAATTAATAGTCTCTTAAAATAAACATGTCTACTCGTCAATTTAAAAAAAAGATATACGAGAAAAAAGATATAGAAGATCGTTTTTTAAATCTAATTTTTCCAAAAGAAGCCATTGGAAGTTATGTTGATGATGAAGCAAAAGAAAGTGGTTTTATACTTACTTTTATTATCTTATCGTTGATTATTTGTTCAATTATAACAACTATTACTTACTTAAATGTTATTTCGCAGGGAGATGTTCACCAAAATACTAAAGATTTAATCCTAATTTCTACTATTTTTTCTTGGACTTTATTTGTTTCATTTATTTTTCTACTTTTTTCAGCTACTAGATTATTTCATTTGACATTATTTATTGGATTAATCACTACCGGAGTTATGACTTTAAAAGGGTTGAGAGATCAAACAGATAAGAATATGATTATAACTACTGTTGTTTTTGCTTCGTTTTCTTTAGCAGTTTTATTTTATTATTTTACTCTTTCTAGAACAGTTACTGATTCAATCGAATATCGAGAAAAGGAAAGATTAGTTAGATTAGATAATAAATATAAGGATAGAATTGAACGAGTAAGAGAAACAGCTGAAGAAAATCTTAATTATGTTAAACGAGAACGAGAATTTATGAATAAAGAATATATTAAGATAGCTGAAAAGGCTCAGAAATTAGAAGAGAAAGTTGAACAGAGAAAGAAAGAAAGAGATTTTTTGAAAAAGAAAATAAAACAAATAACTAAAGAAAACAAGTATGATAATGATAGTAGTAGTAGCGACAGTGATTAATATAATATAATAAATAAATTTATTATATTATAAAATATGCCAGCGTTTGTTAAACCTATCAAAAATCCTAGTGTTATAGAGGTTTTAACTAGTAATGGAGGTGGGTGGTTAACGCCAACGATTATCTATTCTCTTTTTATTTTTTCTCCTCTAGTATGGCTTGCTGTTTATTTAGCAGTTCATAGTAATACATTGAGTACTACTGATCGTAATATGTTATTAGCAAGTATATCTTTTATTGGTATTTCAGGTGGAATTTTAATGATTGGAGCTATCACATATAGTTATCGTGTTAACTTCACAATGTTGTTGTTATTAACATCTTTAGTATTAACTGCAATAGTGGCTGGTAATAATTCCGGTGGTGTATCTCTAGCTCCAGTAGCTATTATTTGTGGTATAATTATGGTTTTTCTTTGGTTAAATAAGGGCACATATAGCGTTGATGAACTATTAGATTATAATTCTACTGTTGGCAACTATATTTCTAAACTAGATAAAGTGATGAGTCATAATAACTTTGACGATAGCATTTTAACCAATACTGAAATGAAAAAAGTAAAAGATCGCAGAAGTTATTTAGTTACATATTTGTCTGACATCAAAGAAAACAGAAAAGATTACTCTAATAAAGGAAGTTCAAAATACAAAGATCTTAGTAAATTTTTAAATGAAATTGATAATGAAATTTTAGGAAAAGATTTTTTACATACAAAACTTGGTATATCTGATAATGATATTAAAGAACATTATAAGACTGATAGAGATATTATGGGGGTAAGTGGTGGTATGCGAAGGAACCAACCAGCTCTGCCAACTATGCCAACTATGTCCGGCACACCTTAACCCCGTCAGGGTTAGTTCCTATTGAACAAATTGAAAAAGGAGATTTAGTATATGGTTTTAATGGCGATGAATTAGTAGAGAAACCAGTCGAAAGAGTATATACGCATAATGAATTTTCTGATAATTTAATTAATATTGATCATTCTTACGGTACATTAACAGTTACAAAGGGGCATAATATTTTAACTCAGAACGGTGAATATATCCATTCTGGAAAACTTAGAGCAGGAGATATGATTTATACAGAGCAAAATAAACCTACTATTATCAATGATGGAGAGAAATATGATACTGTTTATAATATTGATGTAGAAGATGTACATAATTATGTTGTAGATGGTATTAGGGTTTATAGTAGATAAATACAAAAAAACCGAAAATGAATTTTGAATAAAGAGAACTTTTATTCAAAACAGATCAAGTTTATAAATATGAGCGTCACGAAAACAAAGGACTTTAAGGCGGATAATCTTGTCTATCAAAAGACTGATTTTCTTGAAACAAACGGAAATTCTTATAGTAAACACATTTTTAAATATAAACATTCCTCTGGAGACGGAGGTTCAAGCCAGAAAAATGCTAAATTTAAATGTGATTTTCCTGTCACTTTCCCTCAGGGATTATATTTTGATAGCGGAAAGAAAGATGAAGATGAGGAAGAGGGAGGTGGAAAGAAATTTCCAAAACTGGTCGGGAAAGCGATTCTTGATTTCAGCGACCCAAAGGTAATGGCTTTTGGCGATTCCCCTACCAGGGGAGCTAAAACCGGCTGGGTTAATAAGAAATTCATTGAAGCTACTGGCGAATTTAACGAGTTTAAGGTTTTGAAGGATGCTCCTTATTATGAGGAGGCAAACGATTCAAATGAATCCCTTGGAATTATTCCCAAGGATACAATTTTTAAATCAAACGAAAAAGAAGACGATTATTACTACACCACATTCGGAGGAGGGGGAGAAGGCACACTATATCAGATACTCAAAGCCACATCAAAACTTTTGTGGAAAAAGAGAAAAATTGCCAAGATAAATAGTAAACTAAAAAGTGAAAAAGAGGTTGAAAAGGCTCTCAAGTTCCCCATCAAATTTAAGGAGGATGATGATGGAAACGTACTTGATAAAGCCGATTGGTACATGAAAATCAGCTACCGCGAAAAAGGAAAGGATAAAAGCGGGAAAAAGGTTGATGGTTTCATGGCCGAATTCAAAGTTCCTGGCGTTGGAGATATGACACTTGACGAAATGTTAAATAACTCTATTACCGGGAAGCCCTGTTTCACTCTTGTAAATGTTTACGAAGGCAGTGACAAGCTTAGTATGCAAATCTACCTCTCCTCCTGTGTGGTGAGTGATATCACGTCTGTTGAGTACGTTTCGGCTCAACAGGATGATATCGATGAACTAGCTGAAGATCCCGAATTTGTGGCTAAGATGAAGGCTAAAATTGGGGATCGGAAGAATGCTAGTTCAAAGGCAAAAGGAAAACCTTCCGACGGGAAGGATAAGAAAGATAAGAAAGATAAGAAAAATAAGAAAAATAAAGTGTCAGATGACGAGGAATCTGACGATGAAGATGATAAGAAAGAATCTAATATTAAGAGCTTTTTAGCTCCAAGTATGGAAAAGGTAGACGACGAATCTGATGATGAGGAATCTGATGATGAAGTTATTAAGGGAGTCCCAACGAAGAAGGAAGAAAAGAAGACAAAGGAGAAGACACCAACTCCTCCCTCAGACGACGAAGAGGAAGAGGATGAGGATGAGGAAGAGGAAGAAGTAAAACCACCTCCCAAAAAGGAAAAGGCAAAGAAGGAAAAAGAAAAGAAGAAACCACCACCACCGTCAGATGACGAAGATGAAGATGAAGACGAAGAGGAAGTAAAACCACCTCCAAAGAAAGAAAAGAAGAAAAAACCACCATCAGATGACGAAGACGATGAAGACGACTAGATGAAATATATATATATTTCCTAGAATTACTAAGAAATATTAAAGTCTTTAAGAATAGAAAATTAAAAACAATATGGTATCCCATTTTGAAAGATGGTCTAATGCTTATTATCACTATATAGATGAATGGTATGATAAATTTATTATTCTTTATAATAGTTATGGTTACTATCAACAAGATATTCCAACTAGAAAGGATTTTTTCTGGCATTGTTATATTAATACTCGGTGTTATTGGGATCCTAAAGAGAAAAGAAAAGTCCCAATTATTGTTCTTACTCCTAGAAAAGAAGAAGATATGATGTCAAGTATTTCTTCTTTACCTAGAAAAGAAGAAGATATGATGTCAAGTATTTCTTCTTTACCTAGAAAAGAAGAAGATATGATGTCAAGTATTTCTTCTTTACCTAGAAAAGAAGAAGATATGATGTTGTCAAACAACCAATAATACCACCGTCCCGATTAATAGTAGAATTATAAAAAATATAATAAAATAATAATAATCTCTACTATCTTTCTGAGCGATTTCTCTTTCTTTCACTAAAAATCTTAAATTATCACGTTCTGTTTCACTAATTTTAACACACTTTTCGTTCTTTTCACCCTTCTCAGAATAAGGTTTATTTTTATTAGAAACAATTTTCTCAACTACTACCATTTTAATTTATTTTAATTTCAATTATCTTAATAGATTAAGATAAAAAAGAAGATGTCCATAACTTATGATTCTATATTTTTATCAAACAACGGGACTAATATTTTTACCACATTAGGATTTTTAGAGAGAATTGAGAAAATGTGTGAAAGAACTAAGTATTGGAATGTATCGGGTTGTTCATCTCTTATTATTTTTCTCAAATTAATCGGTTATAGATATAAACAAATTCTTAAAATTCTAACTAATTTTCCTCTGGTTTCTACCTTTATAAATGGTTCATCACTTATTCCAGAAAATGAAGACGATAAAAAAGTTTATATTAAGGAATGGTTAACTCAACATTTAGAAGAATCAAAATATTTCTCACCTGAGATTAAATTAGAAGAGATTTTCAAAGAAACCAATCTTTTTCCAAATTTTATTCTTTTCTCAAGAAAAGATGGAAAAATTATTTCTATCAATCCTGAAAATTCTCCTCAGGTTAAATTAATAGATTGTATTATGGCTAGTTTATGTTATATAGGAGTATATGAAGAATACTCATTTGAAGATAAATTATTCAGCAATCTTTCATCGATAGATTGTTTTCCGTGTTTTTATATTTTTCCTAATACTCTTGAAAAATGTTTAATTATTGGTAATATTGGAAAATTTGAAGATACTGGGAAAGTTCAACAATTGGGCCCTCTTTCAAAAATAGAAAGTAAGATTATTAGACAATATTCTGAACATGAGAAAAATAAAATCGATAATATCTTTGCCAATTTCGATAACGAAGAAGCAGTCAAAGTTCATTCTTTCTATCGAAGAGGAAAATTAGGGGAGGAAGAAATTAGAACTTTATTTGAACTAGGATCAAAACAAGGTGCTTCTTTTGAAGAAAAGAAGGATACTGAACTTGGGAAAGAACATTTTATCCATGAAGTGGAGGCTCAGAGTTAATATTTCATTTTTTATTTATATTTCAATTTAGGGACTATCTTTGTTCTAAATTTCTAAAAGATTAAGATTATCATCTCTTATCATCTCTTTTCATCTCTTATCATCTCTTCCAACCTCTTTCAAAGCCTAAGTCAAAATTCAATACTAGTACCAGTATTGAACTTATACTGATATTTATTACTTTTATATATTATCTATATTTATATATAGAAATTATATACTTGATATG
>Ga0335396_10004960_pt1 | contig 14050 bp, 17 predicted proteins | sample FRY02_FD_205743 | JGI IMG/M metagenome (GOLD analysis project Ga0335396, IMG submission 205743) | Freshwater microbial communities from Lake Fryxell liftoff mats and glacier meltwater in Antarctica - FRY-02 (spades assembly) (version 2) | ecosystem: Environmental > Aquatic > Freshwater > Ice >... | reverse complement strand
ACACGGAGCAAAATTTCACAGAATTCTCAGCAGCAAAAAAGTTTTTAGAATTCAAAATTTCAAATCCGAGAATTTCATGCACATTGAGCGGAGTGAGGAGAAGTTTTTGAAAGGTAGTGTGGGCAACCAACTCAAGCTATGATTCTGAAACAAGCTTCTGATGACAGATCTTTTGCTCATGCAGCTGGCAAGCTATAGATGAATGCAAACCAGAAAAACAAAATGTCAACTTTATGTTTTGATAGATTTTATTTATTAGCTAAATTTTCTGGTATTATTTTTTGATACTTCAACGCTCTTCTATGCATTCTATTGTAGCGCGCCAGCTGCGTAAATAAAAATTCTATCTTTTGGTGCTTGTTTCAAAAGCGTAGCCTCCTTTTGTCACCCACAATACCTTTTAAGAACTTCTCCCAGCTCCATTCCATGTGCATGAAATTCTCGAATCTGACATTTCCATATGAATAACACACTGTTGCCTTGGAAAAATGTCTGAAATCTCGTTTTTGACGACTTCGAGGCCTGAATCATGAAATTGATTTGTGAATTTCGTCGATTTTTAGCGAGGACGTTTAGACCCATGGAGAATCGGGTCTGATTCTTAAATCAGCTCTGCTATTAAGTAAACCTATTGGTTCACTAAAATATTCCAATATTAGTTGTAATTGTAAGTTCTAAAAATCTTCATTAAGCTTTGGCCTAAAAATATTTTAGGGCTGGCCCCTCCAAGATTCCCCTTTGAAGCTGGTGAAACTGGTGGCACAAATCATTTCGAGCAGATTTCTGCGATGATGAAATGAGGAATCCAACTATGTTGAGTAATAAATGCAGCAACCCAATTTTGTGTGGAGAATCAGATTTTTAAGAATTAAATCCTCGGAACAGGATTTTAAATATTTGTATTGAATGATAAGTAAAAACTTTTGTGAAATCTAATTACCTGTTTTTACATAAGGGATGATTCTATTTCTGAGGTCCTCCCTTTCCCACGAACAAAAAGGTGAAAAATATAAGGGGGACTATTGCTTATTCTCTTATAGAGTGGGGTGGTAATTGAGTTCAGACGGAGCCAACGTGGGGAGTCTGATTGATAAAAGAGTTCTTTTATTAAATGAGTTTAATTATGTCAACGAGGACAAACCAAGGGAAAGCACACCGCTGGTGGATGTCACACAAATAATCTTGCAAGGTTATACATATTGCTCGCTTCCTATAAATGAAATAGGGATTTTTCCCGCTCGCTTCTTATAAATAAAATAGGGATTTTCCTGGTGGGATAAGAACAAGCGGAATCGAGGTGCTTCCCAAGGGAGCACTCACGGTGCTTCCAACGCAATGAAGTGCCTCCTAAAAGAGCACTCAAGTTGCTTCCCAAGATAACAGTTGCGGTGTCTTCCAAGAGAGCACTCAAAGTGCTTCACAAGATAGCAATAGGAAATTTCTCCAGTGGATGGAGAAGCAATAGGAAATTTCTCCAGTGGGAGAAGGATGGGCACTGGAGGTGCTGCCCAATGTCAATGAATGTGATCAGTGATTTTCAAAAGTGCGCTTGTGAGGATTGTACCTCATTGAAATGATCTTTTGTAGAAAATCATGACATACTCTGTATTAGGAGGTCATTTACTACCCGCAGGATTAACTGTCAAGAACAAACTCGGCGGTTGTCAAAAGTGCGCTTGTGAGGATTGTTCGTCATTGAACTGATATTTTGTAGAAAAATGTGATACGCTCTGTATTAGGAAGTCATTTATTACGCGCACGAATAACTGTCGAGAACAAAACGGTGGTTTTCAAGACTGCGCTTGTGAGAATTGTATCTCATTGAACTGATCTTTTGTACAAAATCGTGTCACACTCTGTATTAGGAGGTCATTTACTAGGCGCACGAGTAACTGTCAGAACAAACTTGGTGGTTTTCAAGAGTGTGCTTGTGAGGATTTTACCTTACTGAACTGATCTTTTGCAAAAAATCGTGACTCACTCTGTATTAGGAAGTCATTTTCTACACGCACGAGTAACTTCTAAGAAAGACTTAGTGGGTTTCAAGAGTGCGCTTGTGAGGATTGTACCTCACTGTACTGATCTTTTGTAGAAAATCGTGACACGCTCTGTATTAGGAGGTCATTTACTACGTGCACGAGTAACTGCCGAGAAAAACTCAGTGGGTTTCAAAAGTGCGCTTGTGAAGATTTTGGACTCTGACATCTTGTAGAAAATAGTGACTCACTCTGTATTGGGAGTAATGTGTGATTTACTACGCGGGCGAGCAACTATCGAGGAAAAACTCTGTGGTTCTTAAGTAAATTTCACATCAGCTTGGGTGGGTGGGGTGATAGGAAATTTCTCCGGTGGGAGAAACAGGCGGGGAGCACTCGAGGAGCTGCCCAATGCCAATGAATGCGATTGGTCGCGTTCCTTACTTTAGTTTATGTAAACTAAAGATGATCCAATCTCCAGATCGTGGCCTCACTCGAACCTCAGATCTAGAATCATCCGCTTACACTGCGCTACGCCACATGATTCTATTCCCGTGGTCCTCCCTTTCCCACGAACAAAAAAGTGAAAAATATAAGGGGGACTATTGCTTATTCTCTTATAGAGTGGGGTGATAATTGAGTTCAGAAGATGGAGCCGACGTGAGGAGTCCGATTGATTAAAGAGTTCTTTTATTGAATGAGTTTATTTATGCCAACGAGGGCAACCCAAGGGAAATCGCACAGGTGGTGGATGTCACACAAATAATCTTGCAAGATTATACATGTAATTAAATCATGTCTGATTATGTTATGTATTGAAAAATCATCAATGATATTCTGAGTCAAATCAGGAAAGATTGTGTGAAACCCATGGTGCTGTCGAATCTCACCATTCCTGTGTCTCACATTCCCTTGGTCCTAGGTGAGTTGGTCCACGCTTAGTACGCCTTGCGTCCTTAGTCTTCGTGTGGTCCACCCGTTGTCTTGAATTTTGTTAAATTCTGGAGACCCCTATGCTAGGTAATTTTCCTGGGCCGCACTTGACTGAAAAGTCGCGCAGTGCCTTCAATTGTTTCCCGAGAATAGCCAGAGGACGCTGTGTAGCGTTGTTTTTGGCGTACAAATTAGGAAGGGTTGAAACCCTTGCTCTGTGTTTTCGCAACATGTTGGTCTCTGGTCTAAGAGCGGGTAGTTGAGCCACACTAAGACTCCATCTACCAATCTCGCACCAGCAGGTGCCAGGCTCACCCCGTGTCGCTTATACTTTGTGGAAGAGGTGATGGGGGCAGTGTAGAGTGTATGCTTGACTTTGTTCGACTGAATCCCCAGATGCCATTTGCAAAACTTCCTGAATGGCTTTCATGAGTCCATACCACTGCAGTAGAGGTCCTGGTAGGAAACCAGTCGTGTTTTTCACAGAGCTGTCTCGACTCTTTTAAGTGCGAAAAATGTAACACTTGTCAGTGACATCCTTGAGTGAGTCTAAGAGGGTGGTAACGTACAGTTTTGAGTTTTTGATTCCATATAATGGTGCCCAGAAAGGTCTGGGTTGCATGTTGGATTGTCCTGGATTTTTGTCCAGACAAACGTAACCTTCAATAAACTCGTCATTGCGTACCGTTTCAATCCAGCAATCTTGTGCTTGTTCGACCCTCATCACTGCAAACAAGCAGAAAAGGTATGCTGCTGCGGAAGCCCGTGAATTGTGTCTCTTCAACCCCAACAGCTCGTACTCCAAAAAAAATCGTGAAATTTCCTCGCGGGGGTTAAGGGAGGTGTCATAACATTGGATTGGATTGTGCATTTGGGGCGCTGTCCTTTGTCTGCCGTGATGCGTCACGTTTGGCGTTTGCCAATTTGTTCTTAACCTGATGTTCTTGGTATTTGGCACGCCATTCTGAAAAGTGCAGCGTGAGGTGTATGGGTACTACAGTTCCATCGGGTTTCACAGGGTGGTCATTTTCATCTAGCCACATGAGTATTTTGCAAAAGGTAGATCAGGATCTCGATATTGATTGTGCTGAGTCATCCAAGTGACATTACTGTTTTCGTTTCCACATTTTTGAGAGAGTCCCAATCCTTGTTCAGCAAACGTTGAATACAATCATCCGGAAGGACTTGAACAAGCAAATCAATTTGTCTGTCCCAGTCATCCAATTTGAGATCGTTAGTGCCGAAAGACAAACCCCTGCGCTCTGCGTGATGGAGCGCGTCCTTATGATGCGTTGCTCGGCCGGCTTCGGCCATATCAGCTACGTTTTTGATGTCTTGTTTACTAGATGCCCGCAACCTCTTTGTTACTTGCGCTTTAGCGGGTGACAAAAGAGAGCTGGCAGTGCTGGAAAAGCCATCACTGCAGTCGCTGTCGGCGCTGCCACATGAAATACCAGAGCATGCGATGCAGGTGGGGCAAGATGAATCCCCGCTACTGGGCCAATGTCGATGACAAGATCCGCCGAACAGTCATGGGCTGGCAAGCACCTTGACAGAGATGCGGGCAGAGCAGAGTGGAGCATCGAGAGAACCAGGAATTATTGCGCAGGCACCGAAATGTTGTTACTGTACTTCTCTGGGGAGGGCATGTTTGTCTCAGCACTCTGCCGTTTTCGAATGAGCTGCTCCTGTTTAGAGGGGGGGGCATGTCCCATAGGTATCGCAGGGAGCTTGCACCTTTCGGGGCAGCAAGAGCGTCGCGGCTGTTCAACGGTGCGTGCGCCCAAGCAGTGTTCGCTGCTGTGGGCAGAGTTCGCTGCTCGCAACGTGTAGGAGCGGGCACCTTTGTAGGTGAACGTATGAATACACCCCGCCCGATAGATCTTGCTGCCAAAATGAGGCACCTGTAGGAATCATGCTTTGGGGCTTGGGTGGCGTGTCAGAACGCCATTGTCATCTGAGAGCTCGTCAGTCTCCCAGAGACTGACGAGATTTGTGCCTTGCACGGGCCTTGGTCGTGGCGGAATGTCCCACTCTATTGCCGCTTAGAGAAAAGTCTGAGAGCGTGAGGGCGCGGTGCAATAAAGCGCCACGCTCGCTTCCTATGAAATAGAGATTTTCTCCTGTAGGATAAGAACAAGCGGACTCGAGATGCTTCCCAAGGAAGCACTCACGGTGCTTCCATTGCAATATTGTGCCGTCAAAGGGAGCACTCCAGTTGCTTCTTGAGATAGTAGTTGCGGTGCCTCCCAGGAGAGCACTGGAGAAAATTTCTCCAGTGGGAGAAGAACAAGCAGGGAGAGCTCGAGGTGCTTCCTAAGAGAGCACTCGATTCCTATATATTGGGGATTGTCTTCGGTGGGATAAGAACAAGCGGACTCGAGGTGCTTCCCAAGGGAGCACTCAGGGTGCTTCCAATGCAATCTAGTGATGTCAAAGGGAGCACTCAAGTGCTTTCCAAGATAGCAGTTGCGGTGCCTTCCAAGGGAGCACTCAAGGTGCCTCCCAAGATAGCAATAGAAAATTTCTCCGGTAGGAGAAAAGGGCAGGGAGCACTCGAGCACTCGAAGTGCTGCCCAATGCCAATAAATGCGGTCGCTCGCGTTCTTTACTTTAGTTTATATAAACTAAGGATCATACAATCTCCAGATCGTGGTCTCACTCGATCCTCAGATCTAGAATCATCCGTCTACGCTTGTAACAAGTGACTATCAGGGTGGAATCACTTATACATTGTGACTTTGAGTCACGAACCAACATCAGGCCATGTAATGATGTCGTACTCAAAGAAACAATGGAAAACGGACGGACGTGACCAGTAGTAAACTGGAGAGTCCAGGTGTAAAGGACAACTTGCACGCGGCGTAGGTTGGGTTAGCTAAAGAGTTTTCATAGTGTTTGTTTTGAGTAAATACGGAGCGAGCAGCGCTTGCCCAGTGGTCTTTGAAACCCCACAGCGTCATGCCCTGTTCCGAGCGCCCAGAGGTGAGAATGACCGGCCAGACTCGTGTAGAGGACTGGGACAGCTTCGCGTAGAAGGCTAGGAGGAAGCAGGACCGTAGGTTCCTGGAAACGAGGCTCCGTGTAGGGGCTCGTTCTCACCCAAGACACGTGCAGTGTACTTGGGGAGCTCGCCGGAGAGCGACAGCGGAATCGTGCAGATTGCCGCCGCACGGTCGCGTAGACCGCTGCTACTGAGGGGACACTATTTTGCAAGTAGCAACCCCACCAACTGCCAGTGAGTTCCGTGGAGGAATCATTGGCGTCACTCTAAGTCCAGTGTCTGCTGCCGATTTTCGCTACCAGAGTACTTGCTACATTCTCCGGACACGTGGGCACTGCATCTCGCACTTCTTCAGCTGGCAACATGGCACATTCAAGGCATGCTTAAGGCAGGAACTAGGGCTGCTGGGCATTGGATCCGCCAGCAGACGACTGTGCATCATCAGCGCAACCTTTGGGCCATCCTCAACAGGATCAGCGCCCGGGCAATGGCATCAACACAACGTGCATGGAGCCTCAGGATTTTATGGCACGGCGGCAAGATATTACAACACGGCTTGATTTATAGCACAGTGGGATTTTATTTTCTCGCTATACAGCGACAGACCAGATGCAGCCCCGAGTCCAGCACCAGAGGATCGTGATCATTTCGAGCTCCCATTGTCATTTTATTATGAAAAAAATTGTTCGCGATCAATTTTTCCCAGCTCTTCCAGCTCACATTCATTTTTTCATGATTCATTAGTCAGCAACAACTTGCGCGCACTCGATGATTGCATGCATGATTCTTCCATGTCGAGACCACACCCAGTCCGCTCGGCTCGGGTAGAGCAGACCCGCAGCAGCTTCTTGGCAGTGTGGGGAGACGCTGAAAATATGCTCTCGCAACCGGTTTGACATGAGGAGGCGTCGTCAGCTTAAACCAGAGCGTGTGGATTTGGATTACCCTCTCATCACCTACTGGCGGCAGCAGACAGAGGACATGCAGAAGCAAACGGAACGTATGCGGCTGAAAATATTGTGGGAAACTGACGCAGAAATTGAAGACGTATTGAACCGGGAGGATCCTACTCATTTCAACATCATCGTGGCGCTGTCCAAATTTCTGGCGCTCTACAAAGATGATTATACCAAGGAGCGCATGAGACTCGACCTCAAAATGATTTTATGCGGGACAAGTCTAAGCACACGCTCACCAACGAACTTGCCCTCCACCATCTTTTCGAGAAGCTGGCAAGCATTGCCCTTCAAACTCAACACCTCCCGTCAGGGAAAAAAATGGAGATGTATTCGGCTGACCGCCAAATTGAGTTCCTCGAGGACAACTTGTCGCCAAGTTACAAGAAGGTCTACGCAGGGGCCAAGTCCAAATTGGTTTACACCTGTTTATGTTTCTGTCAATTTCTGTGTTATTCAAAACGCAATTTTTATAATCTTTTAACTCGATGTATTTTTGTACAACGGTTTTGCTAGTACCTTTTAATTTTTTGATAATCTTTTTATCTGTTCCAATGGCGTAGCATTTACTGCGAATTTCTATAGCATTTACTGCGAATTTCTATGGAAGATATGACTCAGTCTGTTATAGTTCCATTGGTTGTTTCCTCTTTAAATTTACCTGATACCTTTTTATTTGTTTCATCATAAAATTGATTATCCTTTGAATATGCGCTCATATCAAAATCTTCCTTATCTTCAAACATATCTTTATAGAAGTCTTCGATCTTAATTTTATAAACAAAACTGTCCGTGTCAGTCATAAGAAGTTCAATATTATTTTTATACTCAGGTTTCATTGTATTGTAATGAAAGTCATACACATGAAGTTTAGATAAATTTGAAATTGTAAATCCAGCATAAATTGGTTTATCTGATTTGACAATAACTTTAGATAACTGAATTATTGAAAGAGTTTTTTCATCTTTATGAAAAGGAGTAGTTGAAACATATGTTGCTTTAGATTGGTATTTAATTTGTGCTTCATCGTCAAAAGCACATTTAATATCAATTCTTCCCACAACATTTTCCATAATTTTTCCAAAGACTGAGTTATTCATTAACTTACAATAATCTTTCTCAAAATCGTTTTTAGCGTGTTTCCTAAAGTCTGTATTCATATTAATTCAAGTTTTCAGCCAAGCCTGCTGACTGTATTGGACTACACGATTAATATTTTTCAATTCAAATCCTTGTTGTGAATAAAACTTAAGAACTCTAAAATCTATTATGTAATGTTTTTGAACATTGAATAATGCACATAACTTTTCACAAATACCCAGCTTCCTTCTTTCAGGTACTAATGGGTATTCATTATGCTTATCATGTAATTTTTCAGGATAATGTAAATCAACTTCTAAGGTATATCCAATTTCGCTATTTTCATCATAATTCATTATAGTATCGATACTAATTCGAGCAATCCATTGAAACTCTGAATAAGGTAATGGTCTATTCATAGCGTTTCCATTCAAATTATTAGCGTCAAGATCAGAAATGAAAGTTGTTTCTATATGTTTATTGTATTCCTCCATATATAGATTATTTGCTTGTTCGTATTTATTAAATGAGACACTTTGCACTCCTCTAATTCCACGCTCATAAAATAGATATATATCACTATCTTTTAACAACTCCAATTGAACACCAGTTTTTAATAACATAGCATTCCAACCAAATGAAGGAGTTCCAACATAATTATAAGGATCTAAATTATAATATTTTAATGATGATCTTGTAAAGTTTTCAAAAACATCAACAAGTTTTATGAAAATAAATCTCCGTAGTTTTCAATTTTCTACAAGTTTCAAATTCATTTGCTCGAGTAATTCTTCATATTTTACCTTATATTTAACGTTTTCGCGAGATTTTCCTCTATTACTGGTGAGTTTTTCCTTTAAATTCTGGATCAGTTTTATCCAAATGTTTTTTATGAGCGTGCTTTATTGCTCGTTCTTTATTAGCAAAAACCATATCGGTTGCTCGTCTATTCCTCGTATATTCCCTGTGATATTCTCTTTTCCTTTGAAGTTTTTCCTCGTCCTTCATATCCTTAATTTTAATTTTAATCATCTTACTTATTAATACATGAGATATTCTTTATATCTTTTTTTTAGTTAAACACTATCAATTTTAATTTTTCCCTTACACATTTTTACTCGTTCTCTCAGAAATTCACGGCATTTTCCGCATGGTTTCCAATATACATTTGCTCGACGTGTTGATATATCATTATTAGTTGGTGTAAATATTTTTTTACAATCACCTGCACATTTTCTTGGTTCTAGATTAAGAGAGATCATTAAGAATTAGTTTCTTTTAATTGATCTAAACTCACTATTTTTGTTATTCTATTCATTTAAACACATAATAGAAAATTGAAAGCTCCACTACTTGTAAAGAAGATGTCATCATCACCTACGAAAGAACTTTCTACAACCTCCAACGAAACTAAAGAAGAACAATCACTGGTAAAACAACTCCTTAAAGAGAAACCAATTCACCTATTATTTCCCTATGCCGAACGACAAGAAGCCAAAAGTTTATGTGCCAAATGGGATGCTAATTTTAAATGTGGTATTATCCCTCAATTGATGTATCTGTTCCTGAGGAATTATTTAAGTATACAGCCCATGATGATTTTATTGAATAAGATGATAAAGAATATTACAAAAATGTTCTTACTTCAATGAAATTTGATAAACTCCGTAAAGTCTGGATGGTTGATACAAAAGACTTGCAAGCATTCAATAAACTTAAATTCCGTTTAGTTTAACTCCTATCTATCTTTTCATCTGCTATGTCTCTATCTTTTACAGAACCCTTTTTATGGTTAACATTTTTTTTAGAACTTCTATTGATGGCATCTCGTTTAATAGTCTTTTCAATTTTGGTATGTTCAAACTCTTTCAGCCCGTTTGTCATATTTAGCTTAAAAAAAGTACTCAACTATCTTTAGGAATTCTGTGAAAACACCACTTACATTTTTGATTTTCCTAGGATTAAAATCTCGTAGTAAATATTTTGCTTCTTTTTCATACACTATATATATTTTTTGTGCATTTTCACCATACCTGTCTTTTATTTGTTTTGTTTAGGTAGTTTTTGTAATCGAAGAATAATTATATCTAAACCGAACAACTACGAGATTTTGCTATTGCTAATTATGATCGGCGTTTGTAATCAATTGCTCTTTTACGAATTACTTCTGGGTCTTTTGGTGGTTCTTGCGGTACTTCAATTGGCTCTTCTGACTCTTCTTTTGGCTCTTCTGGTTCTTCTTTTAATACAACTTCTTTCATTCTGGCTCTATTTAACCGTCTCATTGCATTTTTTCTTTCTTTATATTCTTCTGTTAAAACCATTACTATAATTAGAGGATATACTTTTATTATAGATGTGTTTCACTCAATTATACATGTGTCTCATTAAATTATAAATGTGTCTCATTGAATTATGGAACGGGAGAAGTTGTATTAATTCTGGCTAATCCTTGTAATTCCTCCCTTGTTAGTCTTAGTCTTGATGTTTTAAATTGCAAGTTTTGATTCTTTTATGCTGATGCCTCAGTTCCACATACACCAATAATATTTTGTGATAAATTATGTGCTGGCTTGCGGTGCCAGCGGCCCGGCGGAGGGCGCCCCTTCGGCAGAAGATGTCGTCATTCTTGGTCGCGCAGTGGTGTCAGCTCTCAGACCTGAACCAACCGTGGGATCAATCTGTGGCCCGGGAGCATGGGTGCTTAGGGGTGATAATAATTATCCAGTACCCATGAGGTGCTCCATTCCTCTTTGAGCCAAATATAAGGTTAAAAGACCCTTTGCACGTTGGCCTTTCGCCATTGTACTGTCTGGTCATAATGAGGATTGGTCAAATACAGAGCAAGGCTTTTTCCCGAGAGCACCTGAAATACATGAGTGTCATGAGGCATGGACTGAATGATTGTCAAATCTCAATCATACATGCATGCAATTGCTGCGAAAACAGTGTGATTGACAAAGGATCCCCCAGGACCTGTGTAACCTACTTGTTGCACAAAAAGAGCCCAGTCTGGGTCATGATCTTGAGAGAAATGAGACCATGTGTATTCCTTATCTATCAGAAAGGCTGCTACATCTGTGCTCAAGGATGGTAAAGAGGCATTGAAACCCTGTTGTCATAGTTGATCTACATCAGAACAAATTCCACAATGTCCATCTCTGCCTAAATTTTCTTTAAGACGGCGGCAAATAGAGGTGACCCGCTGAACGAGAATTTCGTGCGCGCCTGTGGGTTGTTTTCCCCTGTTGGTCGCCTTTTCTTTTCCTTTAGGCACATTGGCGCTTGGGTCCTTTTCACATGTGGCATCAAGTTCAGATGCGTGAGAGCGAGTGCGCATGACTGCGTGTTGAGTGAGTCTGAGAATGTGAGATCAACAAGGCAGTTGAACAAATATAATGGCTTACAGACTGTAAGCCATTTGGTGCGGAAACCCTGCGGCTGCCTACCAAATGCTGGCTCTGAAAAACCCCGCACGGTCCTTCGATACTGATGTTGACGCCACAAGACACGTGCTGGAGCTGATCTCCCCTTTGTGCGTCCACCGTGTCAAATGGCCAGTTTTGGCGTTTTTTTCCTGATTTGAAAAAATGGCTCACGTGGCCAACTTTTTTCAAAAAATATCCACACACACGGGCAAAGCCGGGAAAATTTACACGATGCAACGATTGAACGTTTTTTTTGCAGCCAACTCAAATTTGACTCAACCACGATTTTTATACAAATTTTATCTGAAAATCTCATCTTACTAATACTGCGTTTGAATTGTTGAGGGGCAAGCAGTAGTAAATCAACTCCCCGAACGTCCAACCCAAGGTCCAAGCTTCACAAGATGGAACAATGTTTATCAGCAAAACGTTGTTGCTTTTTGTCAAGCTTAAGGTGGGGTTGGGTATTCTTCAAATCACGTCTACAAAACGATGTCTGCAGGTTTGGCAATGGTTTGGCAGGTCTCTTTTCTCAACAAATTTTGTCGAATTTGATCAAGCAGTGTAGTAATCAACACGCTGAAATTTCCATGAATGAAACAAACATGCCACGTTTCGAAAGTATTTTCACAAGTCAAATCTCTTCAAGTTGACACAGTGGGGACAATAAACTTAGTCACAAATTTGTCCGAGCACACAGGTTAGTGTGTGCTTGGCAATCAGGAGAATCCCTCTGAACCTACAACGCCCCTCCCAAGCCCGCAGTACGGAAAATCAGGTGCGAGTAAAATATGTGGTACCTTTCGTTGACTTCAATTTTATGATTTTTTGTCAGGGGCTACGAGATGATTGACTTAAATCTTCTGATTTTTAATCAGGGGCCACGAGATATGATTGACTTCAATTTTCTGATTTTTCATCAGGGGCCACGAGATACGAAAAATCCAAAAATTTAAGTCAACAAAAGGTACCATATATTGCACTCGCCTTCGCTTTTCAGTACTGCGGGCTCGGGAGGGGCATTGTGTGTTCAGAGGGATTCTCCCGATTTCCGAGCCCACACTCACCTGTGGGCTTGGACACATTTGTGCCTAAGTTGATCATCCCCACTGTGACATCAAAAGACTAAAATATCAAAAAGAATTGTTTTGATTGATAATCTTTTGTTGATATAAACATCCCAAGTTCATTGGTGAAACTCAAAGTGGGATCTGTGTCAGAATATACAACACTGCTCAGTGGTCATCACAATAGACTCCAAGAGTGAAGGTCGTCAGATTGAATCGTAAGGGGAACTTATGACATTAATCTCATGTACATTATCTGCCACGCACAAATTTTTGGGGAATGCAAATGTCATGTTTTGTCCAAAAAAGTGTGAACACACATATAATCTTCTATTCCTGTAACACAACATCCCTGGCATTCGAATCCATAACCTTGTTAATAATCCAACAGACAGTGGCACCACTTCGCTACAGATATATTGGCACCTAAACAGCTGCTGCGAGCTTTTGATATTTATATAGAAGCAGCTGATTATGGATCAATTTTTGCGAAAATGAATCTTTTCAAAAATTGTTCCTGCTTTTCGAAAATACCTTTCAGTATCTCTGTGGAATCTCCCAGGATATTTCAGTGTCTCATTTGGATTCCCGCAGGTCACTAAGTTAGGCAAATCAGTGGTGATCTACCTTGCTGATTCTTTTTGTCAGCTTTACGCAGCCTTGTGATCAGCATGACAGGAAGATCTGAATGATCAGCAACAGCGCTGCGTGATGGCGCGGACAACGTGCGCGAGGATATTGCGTGCGAATTTGCTATATGTTCCTAATATCAAAATATAGAGGAGACTGAGATGTAGGTATGTGCACAACTTCGGAACTTCCTTTTTGAGAACATTTGCGTGGTTGCAAAATCCGAAAAAAAACTTGTTTCAACACAGGAAAAATCAAATTTCGCCATTACAATGAAGATGGCAAGTCCCGAAGTTGTGCACAGACCTACATCTCAGTCTCTACTACATCTTGGTATTTGGAACATATATCAAATTTGCATGCAAAATTAATTTGCTAGCGCTCGGCGTTTATTGTCCCGCAGGTCAAAGCGCGTTCCACAGATCGCGTTCGCAACTGAAGTTGAGTGAGGAAATCGAATCTTCGAGATCAGTTGAAGACCAATCATGCAAAAATCAAAAATACTCAACCCCACCTTACACGTTTCAAGCATTTTACAAAAAAGCACTGTTTGGAAGTTCCGTGTTTTTATCAAGCTTCGAAAGCTCTCGATGTTGCCGTTGGGTTTCCAACGTCCATCCCAAACGTCCAACGACCACCCTCAGAATTAAGGGTGGACCTGAAAACTTGAAATTTGAAGATTTGTTGTGAATGTCAGTGAAATATTTCAGCAAACTATGTTTTGGTACCAGTAAAATTGAATTGAACTGAAATATTTGAAAACCATTCTTGAAGTCTTCAACTTTTGATTTCAACGAGCAAAGGCTTGGGCACACGAGTTTGGTTGTTTTCCTTCAATTTTATTCAATTTCACTGGTAGTAAAATGGCCAGAATTTGAATGGTATATTATACAAGATTTGGCAAGGTGGATGTAAACACAGCTCAATGGACAGAGGTGGGTTTTCAAACCAGAGGGTCGTTGATTTGAATTCTGGA
>Ga0335396_10004957_pt1 | contig 14057 bp, 11 predicted proteins | sample FRY02_FD_205743 | JGI IMG/M metagenome (GOLD analysis project Ga0335396, IMG submission 205743) | Freshwater microbial communities from Lake Fryxell liftoff mats and glacier meltwater in Antarctica - FRY-02 (spades assembly) (version 2) | ecosystem: Environmental > Aquatic > Freshwater > Ice >... | reverse complement strand
AAGCCGTAGATTTTGGATACATCCAATGGAAAAGCGGTGACCGCGTTCTCGTGCGTTGCCAGGCAGGTCTCAACCGTTCCGGTCTTGTGACCGCCCTCATCCTGATCAAGGACGGGCATTCTCCGGAAGATGCGATCAGCCTAATCCGCAACAACCGCGGCGAAGATGCCCTATTTAACGAGAGCTTCGTCAACTGGCTCATAACATCGGCAGCGAACTTCATCAGCCCACCATCAGCACAGAGTGCTTAAGGAGGGAATCCATGAAAGAGCTACCTGAATACTTCGAACCAATCGTCGAACTGCTTGCCAGCTACATTGATGCTCGAGAAGACTTCTGGACATTTGGAACCGAGGGAGGCCATTACTCTTTCGGTCCATACGTTCAAGCTCTGCTCGAACATGACAACATGATTCTCATTGAAGCGGTAAGTAGTAAATACCTACGCCCGGAATTATCAGAGGCAGGCCATCAAACCTTGTTGTTCATGGGTTGGAGATTTCTTCCAGGCGATCATTACCCTAATTACTGTCAAATGCTCGATCTGGGGAAATTCTCTGCTCATGAGATCTCAGTAAAGATGGTCCAAGCCCTTCACTTTGCCTACGGCGTAGACGACACTTATGCCTGCGTAATGAGACCTGAAAACAAAGTCAGTATGCAGTGGAGTCGTACAAATGAATCACTAATTCATCAGCTTAACTTCGCTTGAGTGGGTATTAATGTCGATTCAGTAACCGCGTGTCAGACTTAATTTCCGCCCACTAATTTCAAACTTAATCTTATTCCTATAGTCTGTTACCTAATAATGTGAAAGTAGGGCATCCTGGGCCATGCCTTGAATAGCCTAGCTGATTGAACTTACTACGCCATTTTTTGATCCTTTCTGTGTTTGAACGAGATCCGTTCAGCAATGACTCACCTCGCAATACGATTCAAAGTCGTCGTAATGAAGGCTCGGCTCTGTGAAAATATGATTTTGAGTCGTCGTCGAGTCAAAAAGAATCTATGTCGCAAAACAATGAGATTTCGATAGCGATAATGATCGAAGTTGTCAGACTATATCCTTACAATGGCGTCCATCGAATCGTTGATCGGTTCTAAACGTGCAAAACTTTGGGGAGAATCTACGGGATGGCAAAGACTAAACTTGAGGTGGAAAAATTGGCGAATTTTGCAAACAAAGTCTATTTGGCCGATTCTCGAAAAATGAATGAAGTGCCCGATAATTCTGTCAGATTGATAGTGACCTCCCCACCATACTTTAATATCAAAGACTATTCTTTAGATGGACATCAAGTGGCATCCCATTCCAATGTCAACGCCGGTCAAATTGGCGATATTTCCAACTTCGACCACTTTATTGAGGAATTAGTCGCCGTATGGAGGGAGTCCTTTCGCACCTTGATGCCAAATGGAAAATTAGTAATCAATGTTCCGTTGATGCCAATGCTAAAAAAAGAATTCACTACTCACGAGAACCGCCATATTTTTGATCTAAATGCTGCTATCCAACATTCCATTCTTAATAATATTCCTGGACTTTACTTAATGGATACATACATCTGGAGCAGGACCAATACGGCGAAAGGTCTCATGTTCGGAAGTTATCCGTACCCGACAAATTTTTATGCTCAGAACACAACAGAATTTGTAACCGTCTACGTGAAGGAGGGAAAAGCAATTCAACCATCGATCGCTGTCAAGGAAGCGAGTAGGCTTTCACAGGAGGAGTGGGTTGAGTACACAAAGCAAATTTGGAATCTTCCTATTCCAAATAAAGGAGACCTTGCTTTTGGAACCCATGCAGCCTTGATGCCGGAGGGTTTAGCTGAACGTTGTATTCGCCTATTTTCCTTCGAGGGTGACGTAGTTCTAGATCCATTTGCTGGCAGTGGCACAACCCTGCGTGTTGCAAAACGATTAAAGCGAAATTTTGTAGGGTATGAAATTATGGAGAGTTACAAAGAAATAATTGAAATAAAAGTGTCATCAGGAATTTGCAAAAAACCACAACGTAAGAAAATAGAAGCCCCTACAAGACCAATAATCAATAGCGTCCCACCAGGCATTCTGAATAAAGTTTATCAAGGCGATTATTCAAAATTATTGAGCAAAATCCCGAATAACTCGATTGATTTACTTTGCGTTGACCCTCCTTACAACCTAAAAAAAGCCGATTGGGACACTTTTTCAAGTGACGAAGAATTTTTCAATTTTACAAAGAGATGGATTGATTTAGTAACACCAAAGCTTAAAGAAGGCGCAGCTTTCTATGTTTTCAATACGCCTAGGAATTGTGCCTACATCCTTCAGCACCTTGAATCACGAGGGTATAAATTTCAAAATTGGATTACATGGAATAAAAAAGACGGCTTTACTTCAACAAAAAAGAAGTTTCTACCAGAACAAGAAACTATTCTATTTGTGACGAAAGGTAGCGGAATAAATACATTTAATGCTGAAGCAGTTCGTATTCCTTACGAATCTATAGAACGAATTGCGGCTGCCAGAACAAAAGGTATCCTTAAGAATGGGAAAAGATGGTTTCCAAATGAAAATGGTAGATTATGTCCTGATGTCTGGCACGTACCAAGCGAGCGTCACGTTAAAAAAGAAAATGGAAAAACTACTTATTCCTTACATCCGACCATTAAGCCACTAGTCCTAATGGAAAGAATTGTACTCGCGTCATCAAACCCTGGAGATGTCGTACTTGACCTATTTGCTGGATCTGGATCGACCCTAATGGCGGCGAAACACAACAGACGTAATTTTCTCGGTATCGACTCGAGTCCTGAGTATGTAAAGATTGCTAGGAAACGATTAAAGGAAGTAAAAATAAAATGATTTCACAAAATTTTGATGAGGTAGAGAAATATCTTAGGAGAAGGCTAAGTGATTCAACTGGATACAGAGGGATGCACCTTGCACAGCACAACCGATTGCCAATTGAGAAACTGACTGTAATCCTAGAAAGTATAAAAATTGCAAGTGGCGGAGATTGGTTTATTGAACCGTCGAGTGACGATCCCGCCCCTACACGAAAACATGACCCACTTGTAAGTCGTCGAATTCCGAAAGGGATGAACCCTGCTGACTGCGAAGTTTATTATGCGATTCTTGATCAAATCGTATTTTCAGATATCCAGGGCGTCACCGCGACTTTTAATTCTTTAAAAAAGAATATTTTTCCAAATCTTGAAGGCATGGGTCTCTTAATCCGAGACGCAAGCGAGAAAGTTAAAACGTCTGTTAAAAAGGCCAAATTAAGCGAAGTGGGAATTCATTTTTTGCGTTCAAACGACCGGGAGATGCAAAAAGTGTTCAGTTCATGCAATGAAAAGATTCTAAAACCGATGGTTGAAGTTCTTGATAGCGCATTAGCTAGATTCGACACGATTAGCGTTTATGAAATGATGCTTTTTCTAACCGATGAGAATACGACGGTACCGGCTCGGCTTGATATGGTCGCCAAATACAAGAGACTAAAGAAGGTCCAGGTAATTCAACTCCATGAGACCATAAAGAACGTTATGTCCAAGCGAATGGGTGCGAATGTCTCGAAGGTTGAGAAACTAGACTGGCACAACTGGTGGAATGAGTCTCGTCAAATAACAGATATGTTAGAAACGGTTATTGGATTTAATGTATATCAGGACGAGCAGATAATGAAGGCAGGCAATGCGGCAGCTATAAGTTTTAATAGGATTCGTTCGCAGATGGTGAAACGGGAAGCCCTTGTTTGGCATTCATTGCAAGTGAAGCCAGATTGGCAACTTCACCATATTCTTCCTCTTGAATATGCAACAAGTAATGCAGAACTATCAAAATTCGACTCTAAAGAAAATTTACTTTATATCCCTGCGCATTTGCATAGAAAAATTCCGAGAACTTCCAACCTTTCAATCAAGTTTTCATATGATGCGACCCATGTTTTCTTATCTAATCCGTTGAGCCCGAACGGAAACCCATCTAAAGAATACGCATGGCCGCGAGAGGCTGGAGTTGCAGAACAGAATATGATTAGTATGGCGGATTACAACAAAAATCTATTAGATTTCGTTATTTAATTAGCGCAATCAAAGAATCTATTGGTCTTAGCTGGGACAAAGGAATCAAGTGAGCCTTTCCAAGCGGTAGGTACTTTGAAGGATATTGGAGTATCTCTTCGATTTCGCACCACCCGGCTATTATTGCCGTATCACATTTATTTATGTTAAATAATTTGTTCACTTTGTCGTAGCCGTTGATAAATATTTGCACCGAACAATAGAATTTTTTAGTGAGCGCTTTCTCGAGTTGGCTTGAGTTGTAAATTCCGTTCAGATTTTGCCAATCGCTGTCATTCTTAAACCCACTGGTTTTCACCTCAATAATTTTTTCTCTAGACTTAAAATCAAAATCATCATACTTTCCGAATTGATATTGAAAATCAAAATTAATATTTTTTGAATACAAATAATCCTTAAATACTAACTGCCCAACCGTACCTATCGCGATCATCGATGTACGTTGCTCATTTCCTAAATGGAACCGATCGAACTCAAATCCAAGTCTTTTCTCGGCGTGACTTCTTGCTTCCAGTGGAATTGCCGGAGGAATAGGTAATTTGATGGCCATGAAGTGAGTATATTTTAACTACTGTCTGCGTATCCCAAATCTATTAGGCGGCCAATTACCCGTCGCCAGAATTGCCTGAAAAACCAAGAGATTAGCTCGTAGTCCAGATTATACGAACACCTGTTCGAAAGTCGTGGTAGCCTTCTATTTCTCTAAAACTCCCTCGCAGGTAGCCAAATGGGCTGGAATTTGTCAGTGCCCCCACTTACATTCCGTAGTAGCGAAGCAACTATCCGTCACATCCGAAGCACTTTCCCTAAGAAGAAGGAACTGGTGAGCACAGAAAACCAAGAGCAAAAAGCCCTAGAGCTAGAACTCTGGGATCGAATCAGCACGACAACAGGCGCTGATCGTGCCGCTACTTTCGAGGAACTCAGTCATATCTCCTATCACCGCGACGAGTGGAAAGAATGTCTTTCACTTGTTGAGTGCGCTATCGAAATCTATACAGAACTTGGTAAAGATCTCTACAAGGATGATCTCGTGCATGTTTATGAAGGTGCTGCACATTGCCTCCGGCATTTGGAACGCTGGGGCGAAGCGGCACAGATGTATCAAGAGATTGCCGATCTAGAACACGATACAAATTATGCAAACTTTGTTTGTGCGACCCGACACCTTGCCGGTAACTGGTTCAGTGCAGGGGCGTACGAGAAGAGCCTTGCGGGGCATCAGATAGCTCTTACCGCTTTAGATCCGGATGCAAATGATTTCACAATTGGAATTGACACTCTCAACATCGGGATGTGCTTCAGTGAGTTAAAGCGGCTAAAAGAGGCTATCGATTGTTATCTCGAGGCACGCGAACTTTTCAAGAAAGACAAAAATCCAACGTATGTGAATTGGTGTGACAAGCATCTTGCCGAGAGCTACATTGAAATATTGAATGGTCCGGAAGCTAAGTTCCATGCAAAGCATTTCTTTAACTTCTCCAAAGTTGTTGAAAATTCTACGATGGAAGGCCATGCCTGTTATTCCCTTGGAGTAGCACTTCGACTCAGTGGCGAATTTGAAGAATCAGTCTCGCACCTAACGCGCGCTCTGGAATTAATGACCTGCGAGGAGGATAAAGACTGGAAAGCGATAGTTGGTGCTAATCGCGAGCTGGCCAAAGCCCTCACGGAGAACGGGCGCGATGTGGAAGCAGCTGAAATCCTTGCCCGGATTGTTACGATTGAAGAGACGCTTGCTGATTAGCGTGGCAAACTTTAAAAAGCTAACTGGCTTTATGATTGCCGCGCTGAGTGCGCTACCTGTGGGGCACATCGCTATCTATCCATTAGTCAAACCACGTCAAGTCGCCACGCACGGAACTTTGGACTAATCCATGACGAGCCGTCGATGGTTGAAAGAATGGTAATTAATCGAGCAACGCTTGATGCGGACAAAATTAACACCCTCATTGGTGAAATGTCAGTGAAGAGACCCACTCAATTTATTGAATCCTTCTCACGCAGTGTGGTACTCGTGCACAAAATCAATTGGGATAGATGGATCCGGTAAGGGAAAACGGGGGTTGGCAATTGTTTGGCGAACCAACACGATCCCAATTACGCAGAAGGTAGGGGACTAGAAACTCCATTCAACCTTCGCGTGGCGGGGGTAATTGCATATACGGACGAGACCTATTTTGCGGATTCAGAAATTACTCCTATCAATCCTGGGAGAATTCCAGCATAATGGAGGCCGACTGGTTCGGACGTGCTCGCCTTCGCAATCACGGTCAATTTTGGTTGATCAAGGCAGAGTGGATGACTGTAAGTGATCCAGCAAATGGATTTTGGGATTCGTCAACTAACCACTAAGGAGCCATCATGGACAGCAATAACCTCGAGCAATATTCGGAAGCGCAATTATGGGCCTTCTTGAGTGAGGCTCAGAATGAAGATAAATTTGATTTGCTAATCGAGCTTTTTGAGCGCAATTTCCAGAGCGGCAGTTACATAGAAGCCGCATCTTTTGCTGAGCAGGCGTCAGCTGAAGCAGAGCTATGCAGGGATTCAGGTGATGTTGAAAATACCCGGTATAAACAGGGTCATGCACTTTGGAACGATCAAAGATTTATAGAGGCCTTGGACGCTTTCAAAATAGGTATAGGAAAATATGAAGAACCAAATTCAAAGTTTGAACTTTATAAGAATCAATGGGGTGTAGCGTCTTGCCTTTTTTACTTGGGGGAGTATAGAGAATCAGCCATGTGGGCTGAAAGAAGCACCGATAGTGCAGTCGCGGAAGGAGATAACAGCTGGGCAGGATTTAGTAAGTTTCTTGAGGCGCAAGCCCTTTACTTGGATGACAGAGAAAGTGAAGCTCTAAATGCATGTCTTGAAGCACGTGGTTTCCGACGAGTGGCACAGCAGTTGAAGTACGTAGCTGACATCGATGCATATATGGCAAAGATTCAAACATACCTAGGTAATCACCATGAATCGATCGAGTTGCTTCGGAATTGTCTAGTGCTTGCCGAATCGATTGATTACAAAATCAAATATTTTTCATATCTCCTTGGAAATGCATTAAATGACTTTAATGAACCTGATGAAGCACGGATACATCTTGAGCGTGCAAGCAAGATGTATAAAGATGATGAAGATAACGAATCGTTAGCAGATTGTTATTTTGCATTATCAAAATACATATAGAGGCTTTGAAAATGCTGAAAATGCCCTGAAATTAGTTCGATCTGCAACAGCTTTGTGGGACGCGCTTGGTAAGGACGATGCCTATGTAAAAGGTATGTCACGAAATGCTATCCTTCTTTTCAATCAGGAATCGTTCGAGGATTCTATAAAAATTAACCGCAGAATCGTGGACTTCATCGGTTCACCTGTGACTTCTTTTACTGAAGATCAGATTGGCTGGGCTGTACTCCGAATTGCAGACTGCTTTAAGGTCTTGGAGGAATGGGAAGAATCTCTAGAGTGGCTTGATTCGACCAGGATCTTCGGCATCAATAGCACTCACGGAGGAAATACTTGGTATTACAGCTTGAAGGCACATGCACTGTATCAATTGGATCGACACGAGGAAGCTTTTGGAGTTGCAGAAACGGCCTTGAGGCAGACCAAGAATGAAGAAGCCAATATTTATACTGCCCGCTTGTACGAGATTAAGGCGAAAGTGAGCCTTGAGCAAAATCGACCAGATAAAGAACGCCATCTAGCACATGCAATTTCATTACTTTTAGCATTTGGCGAAGATGACAAAGCGCGTGAGATGTCTATTTATTTTAAGCCAGATTTTACTACACAACCTACCTCCTCGATTTTGGGCGAACAGCCCGTTGAGAAGACTTCATCTTTTGATGAGCCTTCTACATTTAGACTCCAGACATTGAATGAGTGATCGAATTTATGAATTTGTTTACAAAGTTTTAGTTCTTAAAGTGAGCGCTTGAATGTTGAGAATAAGTTGTCGCTAAATCAATTACATTCTAAATGCATTCCAGCTCCGTAATTCTTGCGCTAGCACCGATGACACTGTCTTTGGTGATTTCTAGTTGCATTGGGATGCTTTGCTTCATTTCTTCTACGTGACTGATTAGACCTATGGTGCGTCCAGATTCACGTAACTTTTCAAGTGATTCCATGACCTTGTTGAGATATTCAGAATCCAGTGAACCGAAGCCTTCGTCGATGAATAGTGACTCCAACGATTTTCCGCCTGCTTCATTGGTTACGACATCGGCAAGTCCGAAAGCAAGTGCAAGAGAAGCGGCAAAGGTTTCGCCACCCGACAAAAGGGATGCGTCTCGCAAGCCTTCATTCCAGGAATCAAAAACAGATATGCTCAAGAAGTTTTGCCCGGCACCCTTTTTATTAGGATTAGAGCGAAGTGCGAACTGACCGCGGGACATTTCAATTAAACGGTGATTTGCATAAACCAAGATTTGATCGAGTCGATGACCAAGGTAGTAACTCACTAACGGGATGCGTTGACCGGCATTCCCGTTTAAGTGCTCTGAAAGTTTAGCTATTTTCTCTCCGCGCTCAGTTGCCTTTGTTAAATTTGCTTCAGATTTACTCAGTTGCTTGATCTTTGGAGCAAGTGCCTTACTTAATTCTGCAAGATACTTTACTAACTGTGACGCCTTGTTCAATTCGGTTTCTGCTTCAATGCGAGCTAATTTTGCGGACTGAATGTCAGGCACTTCGGCATCAGGATCAGTAGTTAATGTTTTGATAGCTGTGTTTGCACTTGTTATCGCAGCCAGTAGTGGCTCGAACTCATCAATGAGGTTACGAAGTTTTGCCATGGTAACTGCTAATTGGGTAAGGTCTAAAGTCTCTGGGGTCTCACCAGGTTTAATTGAAAGTTGTTCTTCGATATCTCTTTCAGATTTCTCTGAGTTCGCGATCTCAGTCTTGAGTCGTGTTACCTCAGATGCTAACTCTGGAAGTTTTTCTTTATCAATCCTCTGAGTCTCACTTAGCTTTTCAATCTGCTCTTGAGCAGTTTTCATCGCAGCCATATTTTCAGTCATCTCCGATAGTTTTACTTTTAACTGCGCAAGATCAGCATCTAATTCTGAGGATTTGATCGCAGCTTTACTTCCCAGGCTTTCTAAAGATAACTCTTGCAACACCTTCGGAGAGGCAAGGTCGATTTCTTTCTTATTCAACGTTGACTTGGCTGTCGCTAAAATATCTTTCAGCTTCTTGATTTCAGCACTTGATATTACGTTTGCGTGTTGGGCAGGGGTTGGATGCTCGTGAGAACCGCAGACTGGGCAAGGTGCGCCAAGCACTAGTTTTGCTGAGAGGGTTGCAGCTTGTGCTGAAGCAACTGAGAGTTCGGCGGCGTCGTGAGCAGTTTCTGCTTTAATAGCAGCAAGTTTTAAGGTGACAAGTTCGGCTTCGATTGTCTTAATTTTTGCCTCAGCGCCATCACGGTCTTTGCCGGCCTTGGAGAAGTTAGCTGTAGTTTGGATCTGCGATTCTAATTTCGAAATCAGGACTTCTGATTCAACTGTGCCTTTTGATGTAATTTCGAATTTTATGATTTTTGCTTGTCGATCAGCAATAGTTTTAATCAAAGTGGCGTTATCTGTGGTGGCCTTTTTCAAGCTATTTTTCAATGTGACGGAAAGTTTTCGTTGATTTTTTAACTTACCAACTCTACCTTCTGCGCCAGCGCTCGCATCTAACTCTTTGTCTAGTTTCAGGATTTCAGCGTTTAGATGTGCAACTACCTTATTTTCTCTAATTAGTTCTGGGATGAATTTAAGCTTTGCTGCTCTCCACTTAGAGAGATTCATTGTTGCCTTCGCTAGGTTAGATTTCGCGGTCAGTACTTTGTTTGAATTCTCAAACGCCTTACTAACTTCAGTTTCACGATCAATGGCAGCGTCTTTGGCAGTTGATGCAGCCTTCTCTTGTTCAATTGCGGCCTCTATGTCAATTTCTAAATCTGCGACAAATTCAGTGGCCTCTGCAGAGTCTTTGGGCAGAATTAAGTTCTCATCATCTTCGGAAGAGCCGAATGCATTCTCGATCGATGTATGAATCGCAATCAATTCATTGTTTGTTGCGGTTTGGGCGAGACTCTCATCAATTTCTGCTTGTGAGTGGAGTTCCCTAAACCGATAAGCCACTTTTTCGTAAAGGTTGACCTCGCTGGCAAAAAGAGCCTGCAAAATCTTTTGACGTTCCAAACTGCTGGAGCGGAGGAATTGCGCAAAATCGCCTTGGGGCAGGAGTATTAGTTTGAAGAACTGATCGGCTTTGAGTCCCACATATTTTTCGATTTCAGGATCTGCTTCCTGGGCTCCAGTAGAAATCGTCTCCCAATCTCCAGCAACCAAGCGTTCTAGAGTTACAGTTGCATTTTTAAGAGTTGTGCCGGTGCCATTCTTCTTTGGTAGATCAATTGCCGGAGTGCGATGAATTCTTATTCGCGCCTCACCAAAAGTTGCTTCGAATGTGACGAAAGTCTTTATTGACTCTTCAGCAAAGTCTGATCGGAGACTCTTTTTAAGTAATTTACGGGCGCCAGGTAATTCACCGAATAATGCAAAAGACATTGCATCAAGAATAGAAGTTTTTCCAGCTCCAGTTTTTCCATGAATTAGAAAAAGTCCGCCGGCCTCAGCGAGTCTGTCGAAGTCGATTTCAACTTCGGTCCCATAAGAAAGAAAGCCTGAAATCGTTAATGTATGTGGCCTCAAGTGGCTGCCACTTCGACTTCAGTATCGAGGCCTGCATCATCATGGGCGCACTCTTCATCAACAATGGATTCTTTTGCTCCAGATTGAATCTGAGAGATGACTGATCTGATTTGCTTTATTTCCCAGTCATCGGGACCAGCAAGACGGATGTCCCTTAGGAAGATTGCAACAAGCTCATCGGGGCTAAGAAGCTTAAGTTCTTCAAAGTTTTTAGTCTGAAGTAACACTTGTTGCGAATGTAATTCGACAATACGAGAAAACCTCCTTGCCAATGCGATCTTTGGATGTATGGGTGGGTTCTTATCCATCACCTTGATCTTTACGAATTGATCTTCAAAGTCTGTGTATTTACTAGAGTTGAGGAGATTTTCCATAGTGTCTTCGAGCTCATGCATGGTCTTGTAAACAGGAGCGGCGATGGCTTTAAATTGAATTTTGGCGCCTGATAGGTCTACCAACCATGATAACTTAGGTACAGATTTTTCAGAAAAGGAGTAAGGCAGTGGCGACCCCGAGTATCGGATATGTTCTTCGATCTCTTTGGGTTTATGAAGATGACCGAGAGCGGCATAATCAAATGTTGTGAGTAACTTTAGACTTACTTGACCAAGACCTCCGATATTCATCTCAGAGTCAGAGTTTTCACCCCCAGTAAACCAAGCATGCGACATTACTATGGTTTTATCGGCCTTTAACGTTTTGCGATGGGCAGTAATTCGCCTAATCGCTGCTTCGACGACGTTGTGGTGGTTTGCAGGTACGCGTTTTACATCCTCTGACTTTTCAATCAGATGGTTTGATGTAGTGAAGGGTTCTAAATAAGGGATTCCATAGATTGCTAAGTTTTTGCCACCAAAGGGGAGCATGACTGGGCGCGTAATATCATCTAGGGAAGTTCGCAGAAAAACATTAGCCTGTTCAAATAATCCTTTTCCAAACCCAAGTCGACGTTCGGAATCATGGTTCCCGCTGGTGATAACGACTTTAGTAATTCGACTTAGTTCTGCAAGGGCGTATTCCAAAAGAGAGATCGATGCTAGTGATGGAACTTTTTGATCGTAGATATCGCCAGAAACAAGTAGCACATCCACATTCTCGCTCGTAACTACGTTTATTAAGTGATCGATATATGTTCTTTGGGCGCCTAGCAAATCAAAACCGGCAAGACTGCGCCCTAGGTGCCAATCAGAGGTATGGAGGATTCGCATAGTAGTCCAGGATAACTTTTTCCTACGGGCAAGCCAAGGGGTGAGTTTTAGAGAATTGACCGAAATTTTGAAGGTGTCACGTCGACTTCATTGTCGACTTCACCAAAAGAACACGGAAAGAGCTTTTGCCTATTACTATTCGTTCAGGAATCCACTAGGGAGATTGGAATGGCGCTGGTGATTTCGTATCCGAAAGACCCGATCTTTGCCGACCAATCTGAACGGGTTGTTTGGGAATGTCTCATGTCACAACTTCCAGTCGATGCAATAGTTATTTGCAATCTTAAAATCCTTGAGCATCCGCGGCAATACGAAATGGATTTTATTGTTGCCTGGCCAGATCTCGGCGTAGCGGTCCTTGAAGTAAAAGGCGGGAAAGTGACGCCAAATGAAGACAGTACGTTTACACAGAGCGGTGGGAACAAAAGTTATCAGATTGATCCGATGACTCAAACAAGCCAAAATCTCTTTGCGCTTAAGCGGTATCTAGCAGTGAAGTCGAGCTTTCAGCACTTCAGCTCTCGTCCACATATCGTTCTTCCATACTCGGATATTCCCTCAAGCTATAGTCGACCGAATATTCCGCGAGAAGTCATTCATGACTACGTAGATCTGGCAACTTTGGTTTCAAGGCTTGAACGCGATGTTTCAAATTCTAACTTCAGACCATCCGCGGTAGAACTCAGCGCTCTACTCAAAATCCTAGGTCAAGCAATTAATTCTCAACGATCTTTAATGGAGATGGGAGTCGAGCGCGCACAAGTTGTAGATGAGCTCACAGAGCGTCAGAACCAGATTCTCGATTACTGCAAGGCGATGCCAAGGTTCTCGATTCTTGGTGCAGCTGGATGCGGGAAAACTTTCGTGGCGGTAGAGCAAGCACGTCGTCGCACAAGGGCTGGCGATCGCGTGCTTTTCCTCTGCTACAACAAGGGGCTCTCAGAGTACTTACGTCGACGATTTGAAACTTTTCCAGAAAATGAACGCGTGGCTGTAGTGACAACCCTTCAATCTCTCTCCTACAAACTTGGCTTGGATATTCAACCACGGCAAGATGATCTGTTTTGGGATGAAGAACTTCCATTGTTACTTTCGCAAAAACTCGCAGAATTAGCAGTAGATAGAAAATTCGACACAGTGATAATTGATGAAGCTCAAGATTTTCATCCCAGTTGGTGGCTAGTTGTTAATTCGGCTCTAAAAGACTCGGTAAATGGTCGAATCTATGCCTTTGGTGATCTGCGTCAAGGTATCTTCCGACATGCAACTGATATTCCACTGACGCCGGCCGCTTTACATCTGGATACAAATCTGCGAAATAGTGTTTCGATTTCCAAACTTGCTGCTCTATGCATTGAAGATGAACTAATCTTGGCAGGCCTCGATGGCCCACCGGTGCGATATGAAGAGTGTGAGACAGATGATGCAATTTCCACTGGTGACTCGGTACTTCAAGATCTCCTGGCCAACGGTTGGAAACCATCTGAAATTTGTCTGCTAACTACAGGATCGCGCCATCCCAAGCAACGCGAGAAAACTGAGGGTTCGAGTAAGACTGCTTATTGGAATTCTTTTTTTGATGAAGAAGAAGTTTTCTACGGACACATCTTGGGTTTCAAGGGTTTGGAGAGGCGCGTGATTGTCTTGGTACTCAACGGGTGGAAATCACCAGATGCCAAGAAGGACTTCTTATACACGGGTATTACCCGAGCAAGAGATGTACTCGTGATTTGTGGGTCGAGTGAAGATCTAAAGCAATCTGGGGGCAAAGAGTTTTTGAAGGCTCTACGAAAAGCTTAGGTAAATCTAATTGAGCCCAAGCGTATAACTCAGTTCCAACCAGAAACCACCGCGTGATTATGTTCATACCTTTCATCCGTCGCATCTTTAGGTAGTGTTCTGATTAAGCAAGGTTCTTCCATCCCAAATTCAGTTCAATTGAGCACGATGTTGCCTTCAAAGTCTTCAGATAAATTTGTCAGTGGTGTCCTATATATTCATGAATAGAGGGAGAGAATTCCTACCGCCAACTACATAGGAGGTAAAATGCGATACTTTGT
>Ga0335396_10004947_pt1 | contig 14085 bp, 5 predicted proteins | sample FRY02_FD_205743 | JGI IMG/M metagenome (GOLD analysis project Ga0335396, IMG submission 205743) | Freshwater microbial communities from Lake Fryxell liftoff mats and glacier meltwater in Antarctica - FRY-02 (spades assembly) (version 2) | ecosystem: Environmental > Aquatic > Freshwater > Ice >... | reverse complement strand
TCACCCAATGGGGTCTTCACATCGGTTGGTCAATATTCATTGGCGGCCTGTTGGGCGTAATCGGTCTGCTCACCGGAGTCGGATACTTCATTATTGGAATCATTTATGCAGGGATTTGGCTGGCGCTGTTCATCGAGAACGGAAAGGCGGCTGAAGATGCTGGGGATAATGATCACCTCAGTTGGCGCTCATAGCACCTGCATATTTCTAAATCGCCGAATGCTTTACGTTACGCGTAAGTTATCTATCCGCCAATTCATGAGCTCAACGGCACGAGTCTGATAGCTTTGTGTGACATTCATTTCTCGACTGAGCTGATTTGTTTGGTACTTGGATTTGAAATGAAAGCGAATCTCAAATTAGCCTCAAAGCAGCAACCAGCTGAGGGATCGTGTCCTCATTTAATCCGTCGGTTCTTGTGGCAAAGTATGATCTAGTTGAATATGATGAATGTTCCTGATTTAGGTACCGGGGGGTTAAATTGTTGGCAATCAGTGTCAGCGCTGGTGGATTCAGTTTCAGGCTGCATTGCGGTTTTCCACCACAACTTGATGGGCGAGCGGTCCTTCGATGAATATAGGAATGCGCGAAATTTCCGCTGGACTCGATGGAGCAGATGTGGCAGTTTTCGAGTCGGAAGATTTTGGTAAACCAAAATTTCTGATTTTGATTCGTAGTCATGGGTTGGTGGCTCTTGAATTGGACCAGGAAGCTAAAGGCGATTCAACTTTGAAGGCCCTAAACGGCAAAATAGACAGCTTGTGTGCTGAGCTCCCGGAGCTCGAGGCTGTAAAAATCCATCGAGTTGTGATTCGGGATCTGGCCGAGCCTGGTGATTCTCGTTTCTACCTCAACCGAAGTGAGCTAGAGAGTTCCGGTTGGCTTTCTCGGTTGAATGGGTCTTCCATCGAGCAGTCCCTGTTTGAAGGCCTTAAATTTGCTCTAACTCCTGATGCAATTGTTAGAATTCCATCTCGCTCCGCCGTGCTGGACGACGGATTGAGCGAGCGAATGATGAAAAGAATCCAACTTGATACCGTCCAGGCTTCGACAGCATTACGCGCGGTCAAACGCGCTCTGGTAGTCACAGGCCCGGCAGGGAGTGGTAAAAGTCTTGTCTTAGCAGCGCGTGCACGTTGGCTATCCTCAGAGCATCCAGATTGGCGAATCCGCATAGTTTGCTTCAATCAAGGTTTGTCGTCTTACTTCAATTCTTTGGTGGTCGGATGTCCAAACGTGACAGTTGAAACCATTTGGGAGTATGCCGATCGCATTGGACATCGAGTGTCATTTAAAAGTGGCGAACAAGCTGAATTGGACCTCGAGAAGGCTAGGGCTAGAGGCATCCCTATTGATGCAGATGCACTCCTGATAGATGAGTCTCAGGACTTCTTTGCTGCGTGGTTCAAATTTCTTGATGACTCTCTGTTTCCAGGGCGTGGTGGGATTGTGATTGCAGGTGATGATTCGCAAGCACTCTACCGAGACTCATTTATTGGCGATGCATTTGAGGACGAGGACATTGAAGTCGCCTATCTTGCGCAGCCTTATCGCAGCACTCGACAGATTTTAGATGTTGCAGCGGCTTTGGAGCCTGAATTTGCGATTGAGGATCGGATCTATTCGTTGGATGGCGCACCCGTCGAAGTGATTTGGGCTGAGAGTCTGATCGAGCAAGCCAAGGCAATCGCTTTTGACTTTGTCAGCCTCGGTGAAAATGGATACGCATGGTCTGAAATGGGCATCCTGGTGAGTCACCGGTACATGATGAAGCCCGTTGCGGGGGCGCTCCGAGCTCAGAATATTCCATTTAACACCGTTGGTAGGACTGAGGCAGGTTCTATGGATATGCATGAAGATAGAGTCAAAGTATTGACTTACCATGGTGCAAAGGGTCTTGAATTCGGGGTTGTCGCTCTGTTAGGGCTTGATCAGCTTAAAGATCCCAACGAGGCAGGTATTGACTCTGAGGAAAAAGAAGAGAGGTGTCGCAGCGAGCGCCTTTGTCTGGTTGGGCCGACGCGAGCCAAAGATCTTCTTTACATTACGTACACGAAAAGTAATCGGTATATAGATCAATTAGTAGGGTCGGCGGCTCCTCATCGACCATGGGTGTGGCCGGACGATTACGGAGTTGATGAATGATGGCAAAGCTATATGTAATGGGTGATTGGATTGGTCCAGGTGAAGAACGAACTGCCAATTTTTTGAAAGATAATTTGCCAGATAATTTTTATGTCATCGCAGGTAGGAAGTTGCCAGGAAAGCTACGCACAGACGTGGACTTGATAGTAATTGGTATAAACGCGATCTTTGTTCTGGAAGAAAAATCATGGGGCCCTTACGTTGAGGTGGGAGATGTCTACTGGAAATCCAATAACCATGAACGCAAAACGCCTATGGATGGTGTTACGCATAAAGCGAAAGAAGTCGCTGGGTTACTGACGGTCAGGATTCCTGACTATAGAACTCATGTCTCGAGGCAAAGAATTGTTACCGGCGGTGTGATTATGTCGCACCAGGACCTTGTCCTTGTTACAAATAGATATGGGGACCCTGCTGAGCTTATTATGAAGTTGACTAGCTCGGCTGCCGAGATAAAGAGGCTTGATTCACTACGTCAAACCAAGCTTAATTTAGTTCGAGATTCAGTCCTGAAAGTATTGACAGAGCTACCAAGTCGAGATGCTGCGGTGACAATAATTGATCCGTATATAGAGCTCAGGAAAGATTTACCGATTGGAAAGATTCAGACATTTATTGGTGTTCATAAAATTACGAACCAGGAAGTTCTTCTTCGCTGTTATCCAAGATCTGAATGGGGCGACGGGGATCCGAAGCAATTTTTTCTGCGAGAGGTGGATGCACTGCAGCGAGTTGAAGGGATGGGTCGCACCTGGGCCTCTCAACCACCAATAATAGACGAAGCTAGAGATTGGTTTGTTGTACCAATCGTGTCTGCAAAGAACGTACGAAACTTGGCAGACTCAATAAGGAACGATGACCCACAGCGAATTACGGGTGTCCTGCCATCAGAAACCGTCTTAACCGTACTCGAAGACGCGTTTACAGCTCTCGGCACACTAAAACAACAGTTGCTATTGCATCGCATTATTTGCCCCGAAAGAATTTGGCTTGATGTTGGCATGCGCGTCAAATTCAGTGACCTATATCTGGCAAGAATCGACGGTAACGATTCGATTATTCTGTGGGCCGAGAGCGACCCAATCAGTGAGAAGTATCGTGCTCCTGAGGTTGGCGACACGCTCGTGGTCGCTTCGCACGAATCTGATGTCTTCTCTTTGGCTCTATCGCTTGCGGTTTGGGTGAAAGGGGATCTAAAGGCTGATTTGGAGTCTGTACGAAATTGGCTCAGCGGTGAAGGAGAGCTGGGCCACATATTGTTGGGGTGTCTCAGCGATCAGCCAAGTGAGCGGCCATCGGCGACAGAGGGTGCGATGCTCGTCAAAGCGTTGAGAGAAAAAGACCGAAGTCCCGCTGACGAGACATTCATTGAAGAGCTGATTGAGCCCGACGCACTCATTGCAAGCCGATATCGGATTATTCGCAAGCTTGGTGAGGGTGGATCCGCTGTGTCTTGGTTGGCGGACGATAGCCATAGGGGATGTTACGTAGTGCTCAAACATTTGAAGTCTGACGCTGTCGCCAAGGACTCAATGAAGGAATTCCGAGTGGCGGCAAAGATAAATCTCAGGGGGTGCGCTCGTGTATGGGATATTAACCCGGTACCGCCCCCTGGCATCATCGTCCACGAGTACATTGAAGGGCAGTCACTCAAGGAACGAACTTTTGTCGAGCCTTTGGACACCGACACAGCAAGGCTTGTATCACTAGAAATATTAGACGTTCTTCAGGAGCTTCATGCGCTGGACATTGTTCACGCTGACTTAAATGCGGGAAACATAATCGTCAGTGATGATTGGTCTCCAACGCTCATCGATTTCGGTCTTGCGTCGGCAATCGGCTCCATCCCTCGTGGATTCACACCCTCCACGGCGGCGCCGGAAGTTCGCCAGAAGCAGCCTCTGAGCGTTCAGGCTGATTTGTACAGCTTGGCTTCAACAATTCTGTTGTTGATGCTTGGTCGCCCGCTGACTACCGGCCCAAGCACTCTGGAAGACGGAGCTCTCTATAAGCCAAACGGCTTGACACTAGCTGAGAAGTCCCAATGGCAGCCTGATGGAATTGCGTTGATAGAGGCGTTATTTGAGGCGCTCGCGTCGGATCCTGCTGAGCGACCTGAATCTGCAGAGGCTTTTGCAGACAAGATTAAACGCGCCCGTGGGGTGCCCGAACCATCCCCCAAAGCTGATCCAAGTGTTGTCAATCCCGTTGTGAACGAACTTCGCAGTCAATACCGTGGCAGTCGTCTTGGAAACGCAAATAACAGGGGGCTTGACACGGCTTTCGCTGTTGCCACCTATGTACCTACAGACCTTGACACAGTGCTAGTCCCGGCAATAATTAATGGTGAGTTGGATTTGGTATGTCTTACCGGAAACCCTGGCGATGGCAAGACGTCTTTCCTTGTCGCTTTGAGAAATAAACTACTCGAAGTGGGTGGTCGAATAGTTGAGGATGATGAAGCGGGATGGATCATCGAAAATAATGGGCGAACTTTCACTTCAGTCTATGACGCTAGCGAATCACACGAAAATTTGTCAAGTGACGAATTGGTTCATAAGGCGTTGAAGCCAATGTTGTCGGGAAATAATCACACTGCACTTCTCGCTATAAATGATGGAAGACTTCTACAATTCTTTACAGACTTTACCCACGAATTCGAAGAATTAGCGTCCGAAGTGAAGAGTCAAATCAATGAAAAGAAAAGTCAAAATCAAAGGATCCAGATAATTGATCTAAAGGCACGAGCCCTGAGTGACTTTCAGGGAATGGGATTGGCACAGGAAATTATTTCCAGCTTCACAAATCCCAAGCTTTGGGAAACATGCAACAGTTGTATTGCCCAATCAGTTTGTCCAATTTACACCAATGTCGATTTTCTCCGGAATCAGGCGAGTAAATCCATCGCTGAACTTGTTCTTACGAGTCATTTGCGCCGACGGCGCAGGGCAACTATTCGAGATTTCAGATCAGCTCTCGCGTACGTGATAACAGGGGATCTATCCTGTGATGAAATTAAAGATGCTTCGAAAGAGGGTCAAGATATTCGAATGGGAACGCTATCCATGTTGCAGGACTTGGTCTTTGATGGTGGTTCGGCTGATTACCTCGTTCAGGAGTGGAGTGATTTGGACCCAGCCCGAATCATCGCGCCACTAGCAGAGCGCTTATTGCGCGAGAGTCCCTTGACTCGTGATCATATGCGCAACGAACCAGCCCGAGTGTTGCAAGACATGCGATCTCTTTTCCTGCGTCGAGAGGAAAGTGATAGTGAGTATTTTGAAGAGCTGCGGAGTTACAGGTACTTCGATGAATATGTTGAAGCGCTCCAATCAGCTAGCAAGGAATTTTCGGATCGGCTTTTATTGGGCATGAGTCGCATGATCGGTGCGCCGGGCTTTTCCGGCAAGGGTCTTGGTATTGGCGAGAAGCAAATCGGCGGATTGTGGTCAGTTATTAAAGTCATACCGAACCATGAGTTTTCAATTGTGATTGCCGATCACAGTAGTAAATACATTGAATCGATACCCGACTCAATTGTTTTGAAGCACACTCGAGGTCCAGAAATTGTTTTAACCCTAGATTCCGCGGAAATGATTCTTCGGTGCGCTGACGGGGAGATTTTGGGTGATGTCGACTCTGAGGCAGTCAAACGTGAAGTCGCTTCTTACGCGCAGAAACTACTTCGGCGGCGAGTGCAAGAAGTAATCGTTGTAGATCCGTCAGGTGTTCCGGAGAAAATTTCACTTGATAATGGCAAGCTGATTAGGGGTCCAAAGTGAGCTACCTATTTCCCGCGGCCATTAAAGAGCTCAATTCAGTCTCTTTCCCGTTATTACTTGCCGTCGAATTGAATGATACTGATGTGGATCGAATGCTCCCTTCGCTGTTAGAGAGGGCAGTGAAGTTGGGGCGAGCTTCGACATCAAAAACAGATACAGGTTCATACAACGAATTGCTCTTGCAACTCGCTGAGAGTTCTGAAGTTCAGGGATTTGATGACGAGCGAGGTCTTGAGGTTCTCGACGGCTGGCTTCGGACAAGCGTTGTTCGAATGGCCACTGTCGGATTGAAACGTGCGGGCGAACAAATGGACTTTGTAGTCCCTCTCTCATTGGCGGCCTACAGATCTGGTTTGCCCAAAGCTCGTTCCAGAAACCGTAAAGCAGATGTTCTCATTTATGAAGTTATGAAGATTGCCCAGAGCCGATCCGCAAACGCTGAGGGGGGCGCGCGACGTGAGATCCAACAGCTTTTTGAAAGGTCTCTGGGGCACGGCGTGAATCTGGGGGCAGCCTTATATCCCACTCCGGCGTATGACGGTACTTCCGAAGTGGACATAAATTCCCTGCTTGAGCTTCGATTTTTAGAGAAATTCCCAGAAGCGGTCACCGGAAGGCAAGACAATAATAAAAGTGATGAAGAATATTCACTGATGGGGGCGCTCATGCCACTGGGTGATGATCCTTTGCGATTATTGCAAGCATTTGGTGAAGACTGGTCGGAGTCGGAATTAATAAGCGGTTTGGCGGCTGTTCTTTCTTTAAGGCTCTATCAGTTGCCACTTCGAACTGCAGTCGCGATTCAACAACTTCAGTGTGGCCAGCATGCACTAGATATCAGTTCTGAAAACGAAACGAATACGCTGGAAATTTATTGCGACTTCACTGGGATTCGTGGTAGCGCATCGGACGAATTGGCGCGTCTCTGCGTTGCTAGAGATATTGAGTTGATGCGAAAATTTTTGACGGATCGCATCAGGCTTCGAGCTATCAGTTTGAGCGCGGCTATGACCACGAGCCACAAAAGCGTGAATGAATTAGCGCCCCCTGAACGACTTGTTAAATTGTTAGCCATTGCAGAGGATCCGGAAATTAACATGGCGATGCTCATGCAGCTGAGACAATTTGAGAGTTTACTTGGTGAATCTCCTGAAACATTGGAGGTGAGGACCTTAATATCGAACCTCGAGCAAGCTGGTATTTCAGGTACAGAACAGTTAACTGCAGTCCTTCTCGATGGTCTAAGAAAGCGGGGTCTGGAAAACCAAGTGAAGTGGATGTGGAGCACTGGTGGTTTAGTGAATAAAGGACCGGAGAAACCGTACGCCCTTTTGAAGGGAAGTCTACGACACAAATCTAGCTGGAGATATGCACCGAGTGAGGAGCTCTTAGTCGTTCTTTTAAGCATGTGTTTTATTGAAAAGTCAGGAAATTCTGCTAGCCGGCTACCCTTACTTGAAGTCTTAGCAAGACTTAAGGACCAATTTGGAATCTTGATTGCTGAGCCACCTTCCTCGCTCGATAGTGCTGATGCGAGATCGGGAACTAGTGAAAACCTACGAGCGTTCACTAGTCAGCTTCAACTAATGGGATGTTTTGTGGGACTGTCTGATGATTTTAGTGCGCAATTTGTTTATCCTCCAAGGGAACGGTGATGAGAAAATGACCCAAATGGGCGATGCGCTCCACAGCGAGCTGACGAATTTGATGGTTAAGCAATTAGAAAGCATGACTCCAGGTCAGTGCCTAAGAATTGATGACATTAATGAAACGAGAGCACATGGCCTGGTTGCGGGTCTGAAGGAGTTGGGCAGTAGATCAGGAATTTTTTGTCTTGGGTCTACAAATTCGAGCGACGGTGTCACAATATCGGCAGAGAATGCGATCGAACGGCGAAACCGCAAGCTTGAACCGCTGCTTCTATTTGTTCCCGTAGGTAAAGGACATGCTGCTAGTTCTTTAGACAACTCATTCGATCGCGAGTCGTTTGCATCGTTGCTCAAGCGAGCGGCAACAAATCTTGAGTCAGCTTTAGATAAAACCGAAATCTCGAAATCTGTAAAAGTCGCTAAAAAATTGGTCAAGGCCAGAATAAGCGCAGACCATTGGGTCGAGTTTCTTTCAACCTTGGTGAGTTCCCCAACAAACGCAAACTTTGGGCGAGAATTGTGGCAGATCGGACTTACACCAGATTTTGGAGAAGATCCAATTGTGCGCTTGGAGTCAAACAGTCTTGCTGCGAATGCAATAAGTCGACCGAGAAGACCCACAGCGTCGGTGTTGGATCGAATTGTTGCTGCTGCAGTCCGTGAGGGTGCAAAAAGAACCGAGCTGCATCTTTTCTTTGAGAAACAGGCTGACCTGACCCAGAGTCGAAATTGGTCCAAAATAATTTCCGATGATTATCCTCACATCTTAACTTTTGAGAAGTGGCCTTTGGTTAATTCTGCAACATCGCATATCGAATCGCTTTCAATTGTGCCCTTTGTGAAAGAAAATGGCGATGTTGATCCAACGAGCAAGCTGAAGCAGGGGACGAATGATCAGCCTGTTTTAGAAGTTCCGGTAGATGGTTCTGCCTCGCTCGTGGTGCAATGGACTACACAGCCGCCAAAGATAGATGCCGATTCGCTTGCTCATTGGAATGTCGAAATCGTGCTGCCGAGTGATTTGCGTACGGATGAGTCAGCGGTAATCGGATCTACTCGAGTTCCCGGGAAAGCTCGTAAAGCTTCAGTTTCTGTTTCCCTTACAGAAGATGATTTAACTGATGGCAATAGATTTGTTGCCGTATTAACAGCCACCGATGCAGATGGAGCGCGTGTCGCATTCGAATCCGGCGACCTAATTGAGGTGGATAGTCAGGAATTTGAAATCATCGTAGCGTTGGACCAGCCGGATCAGAGGCCCCGAACAGCTACTTCATATTCGATACCTGAGGCAATATTGAGTGCGGCCGTTGCGGGAGTCGAGAACCGTGAAGAGGATCAAGGAGTTTGGGACTTGGATCGGCGTGTTTTCTCCGTCGTTCTCGGTGGTCGAAAGTTAATAAAGATTCAAATCTCCCCCTTAATTATTAAACTCCAACGTGAGATCGCCGATATGGGCGGTATTGGTATTTACTTCGTCGCGGCAACAAGAGCCGGGAGCGGCATTACGTCGGAGAATTTAAATCGAGTGACCTTTGATCTTCCTGCCGCGCTCAAGGAAAAGCGCAGTAAATTGTGGTCGATTCTTAAAGGTCGTGGAGTGCGTGACACATTTGAGACCGTGGTCTGGGACGAAGAACTTGAAGATGCGATAGAAACCTATTTAGCAACTTATCGGCGTGCCATCGACGGTGCAGCAATTGAACTACGTGATAATTTGATTCGGCTCGACAGCTTGAGCCTCACGGTTGACACTTCAGAGCGAGAAGTTTCTGGAGTCATCATGCTTCCCATGCACCCCACAAGACTAGCGTGGCTGAAGCGGCACAATAAGGTTTTTCGTTCTTGGTCGACGGCCTTAGACGCGTTACCGAAGTCCAGCCGTGCATCGTCAGTGGATGTAGATCTTGCACGGCGGGTTACGCCAGCAAATTTGCCGTTTTGTGCTCTTCACGCACGTGGGGTGGTCGTTTCGTATTTTGATGAATTAACCTATGGTACGGCGCTCTATCTAGATCCTTCAGCTTTAGATGCCGAATCCGACGCATCAGTACTTTGTGCGGCGCTAGATATCCCCAGAAGTACAACTCGAGTTCGTGATACGGCGAATTCCGTAGTTGAGCGAATCGACGCCTTTAACAAATCGCACCCGACTATTTCGGGCCTAAAAGTTATTGCATTAAACCCCGGGAATGGAGACCTTCTTGCCCGCACCGCTCGAAAATTGTTGAGTGTGAGCGGCGATGAGGAGGAAGTTAATGGGCAGCGTTTGGAATTTTGTGCTTACAGCGAATACTCATCCTATTCTCACCCTTTAGATTCTCTTGTCAAAGTTCAAGACGAATTGCGTATTGGGTCTTTGCCATTTCCTGGATCTCATTTGAACCCCCCGCTGAGCTTAACCAGACGGCCTATGAAAGAACTCCTCAGAGATTCAGCTGGAGCGCATCTTGGGATCGTCCAGGGAATGGCACAGTCAACAATCATGACATCTTCCAGCTTGCCTGACCGGGCGCCGTCTTTTGACGGATTGCTAACTCCTACGGTATTCAATGCTGTGAACGACGGTAACTCCATCATTCTTTTATCGTCGCCTGCTTTGAGGACAAGACCGGGAGTCATTGATGACATTACGTCCTCGCATCGCGCGCATCAAAATGCAATTGGTCGTTCCCTTTCTGGCGAGCTTGAAGAGTTCCCGACACTCTCGGTTAAAATTTGGCCTGAAAGCCTCGCGCGCTTGGCAATGGTTCACAGCAGAGCAGATTGGGTCCTCACCATCGATCGTCAAGTTGGGACAGGACTTTTTGACCAGCAGCTACAAAGCCCAATTAGCGATGCCTACATCTTGGACTATGCACCGGATTTTATTGACGGAATTGGAGACAGGCTCACCGTAACCACCACCCAGAAGACTGAAGTAGAGAATTTGCTCTCAAGGGCATTGGCCGACTTGGAATTAACGGACCTTGGAAGGGATGCGGGCGATCTACTTCGTAGCCTTTCTTGGGTATCGGGTCGCTTGGCACTGAGGCTTTTGGGAGATACGTCTCTCGCTCAGGAAGCCGCGAGCTTAGCGATTCTCATGATGCACTTTCAAGACAAGAATGAACTCGATGGTGTGATAGTTGTACCGGTAGACGCGCACCCTGAACTCTTCGGAAGTCATGCCAGGGAATCTGGTGTCCCGGCAAGACGTTGCGACTTAATAATGGTGAAAGTCAGCCAAAGGTCTTTCAAGATTGAATACATTGAGGTGAAAGCGAGAAGTCGAGCAAAGCTGCCTAGGGCACTTGCCGACGACATTGTGGACCAGCTAATGAGTACCGAAACGCTACTGAATCGAAAGATTTTTGGGGATGAAACACCAAGAGAAGATGCCCCATTGCAGTGGGCTCGCTGGGCTAGTCTTTTGCATTATTACGCGGATCGATCTGCCGTAAATGGATTTATTAGCATTGAAAAAATTGCTGATATTCATAAATACATTGACCGCATTGAGGAGCAGCAAGAAAAACCTGAAGCATCGATGCGTGGATTCGTTGTTTGCGTGGGAGGGGACATTGGCTTTCCCAAGAAGGTTCGTGACGTACCAATTACTGTTTTGACCGCCGCTGAGCTGGGACGGATTGGCTTCACAACGATGCTAGAAGTAAAGCAGAGGGGGAAACGACCTGGTGAATTGAACCGAGTTCCGGAGATGGACCTTGCTCTGGAAAATGTTGATAATAACGAATCTATTCTGATTAAAAAGGATCCTGCTACGACGACTTCAATTGAACATGCACCGTCACGGGTTATAAATGAGGAGACTGAAGCACGAGTAGAAGAGGAGCACCGTGCGGTCAAAGAAAAAGTGAATGAGCCCCAGATTCAGTCCAAATTGGTTGCCCCTGAGTTACCTTTGACATCGAATTATCCGGAAGTGGTGAAAGTGCTACTCGGTCAAGATGCGAACAAGCGAGAAGTCTCGTGGGAGGTTAAAACGCAGGGGAGTCCACACGCTTTCATTCTTGGCATTCCCGGTCAGGGTAAATCAGTCACGACTCGCAAAATTTTGCGTGACTTTTCAAGCCAAGGGCTACCTTCGCTCGTAATCGATTATCACGGTGATATGGCGCAAGATGCCGCACCTGGCACATTGATCATCAACGCGGCGGGAGGATTACCGTTCAGTCCATTTGAGATAAAGGGCGTGGGTGCAAATGCATGCAATGAAGCAGCTTGGGAAATTTCAGAAATACTGGGGGTCGTTTTCGGGCTAGGTGAGATGCAGCGGACTTCAGTGTATGAAGCATTACAGCGGTCGTATTCTTTAAATCAGATCCATGGCGAAGTGTCAAGATTGCCAACAATTGAAGAGTTCACTGAGCAAATCGAACTCGTTGAAGTTAGCAACAAAGTTAAGAATATCAAAGCCCGACTGCGACCCATGCTGGACTTTGGACTTTTTCCCGATGGCGTTGACTCGAGTTTCGATTTGCTTGCAACCCAAGGAGTAATAATTGACCTAAGTGGGATCGGTCTATCTGAAGTGCAATTAGCCGCCTCCGCTTTTATGCTAAGAAAGATTTATCACGACATGTTCTCGTGGCCTCAAGACAAACGGATGCGGCTTGCAATCGTCCTTGATGAAGCACACAGAATGGCAAAGGACGTGACGCTTCCAAAACTCATGAAGGAAGGGCGCAAATACGGGGTCTCTGTAGTTGTAGCTAGCCAAGGAGTAGAAGATTTCAATAGTCAGGTCCTAGAAAACGCAGGTGTGAAAATCGCCTTCAGAACAAACTTCCCAGCATCTAAAAAAGTTGCATCAAGGCTTCGAGGCAAGGGCACCGTAGATCTGAGTGAAAGCCTTGAACAGCTTGGCGTTGGTGAGGCTTATGTGTCAACCCCAGATCACGCACAGGCTCGTAAGGTGTATATGTGTGAGTAAAGGAACTCTTTCAATCCGGCGGGCTTTGGGGGCTTGGCTACCAAAATTGCCATTGCTTCTACGCTGGAAAGTAACTAGTTGATACTGGCTTGACCCCTTGCAGCGGGCAATATCACCTGAGGGGATCCCGGAGCCGCCTTCTCGGTAGCTGGATTCCAAGTAAACCTACTCGTGTCAGCTGGGCAAGGTAGGTTTGCACTATGGACTCGCGAAGCCATCAATTCGTGCGTGAGTCAATTCGAACCGGTGCCACATGGGGGAAGTCGAGTATCAGATGAATCAGTCTTTTTCGCAGGACATTCAAGAGCCTGACTTCGACCATTTAACTAAACCCAATAACGGTGCGGCTTCATTCGTCAAGGGCACTGAAGACCTAGTGAAGTCGCGCCAACGTGTAATAGATCATGGTGAAGTTTTCACATCATCATGGATGGTTGAGGACATGCTTGACTTGGTGAAGGAAGAGTCGGAACGAATCGATTCTCGTTTTCTTGAACCAGCCTGCGGGTCTGGCAATTTCTTAAAAGTAGTTTTGGGCCGAAAACTAAAAACGGTTCAACATCGTTATGGGAAAAGTGATTTCGAACGTCGCCATCATGCCCTCTTCTCCCTGATGTGCATTTACGGAATTGAGTTGTTATTAGATAACGTCGAGGAATGCCGAGCAGCACTTATCGGAATTTATGCAAAATATCTTGACCTTGAGCAGGGGGACATTTGGTACAACGCTGGTACTACGGTATTGCAAGTCAATATTCTACAAGGTGATGCTCTGACGTTAACAACACCGGAAGGGGATCCTATTGAATTTCCCGAGTGGGGTTATCTTGGCGCAGGAAAGTTCCAACGCAGAAACTTTCGCTTCGATGCATTGACTCAGCGTTCTTCAGTCCAAGATGCATTGACTCGGCGTTCTTCAGCCCACGATACATTATTTGAACTGTTTGAGGAGCATCAGCTATTTGTGCCCAGTAAAATATTTCCACAAATGAGCGCAGAGGAGATTTCGAAATGACACAGGCCTCTTTCACGCTTCAAATCCACAACCCTGACGTTTTAACCTGCATCGCGAATCTATCAAACGATGAAGTCTTTACGCCACCAGAATTCGCCAATCAAGTTCTCGATACTTTGGAAAGCGCGTGGGCACTTAATAACTCTGGGGCGAATATTTGGGCGAATAGAGAAATTAGGTTTCTTGATCCCTGCACCAAGTCGGGGGTCTTCCTTCGAGAGATCGTGAAGCGCCTAAATACTGGCCTGGCGAGAGAGATTCCTGACCTAACAGAACGTGTAAATCACATTCTCACTAATCAGATATTCGGTATTGGCCTTACTGAATTAACCAGCCTTCTGGCCCGTAGAAGTGTGTATTGCTCAAAAAATGCTAACGGAATTCACTCGATTGCTAGAACCTTTAGCCAAGAGAATGGCAATATATGGTTCGAACGAACGGAACACAGTTGGAGAGCGGATAAGTGCATTTTTTGTAGTGCTAATAAAGGTGAATACGCAAGAGCGATTGACCTCGAGACTCATGCTTACGCTTTTATCCACAGTCAAGATATTAAGA
>Ga0335396_10004943_pt1 | contig 14096 bp, 10 predicted proteins | sample FRY02_FD_205743 | JGI IMG/M metagenome (GOLD analysis project Ga0335396, IMG submission 205743) | Freshwater microbial communities from Lake Fryxell liftoff mats and glacier meltwater in Antarctica - FRY-02 (spades assembly) (version 2) | ecosystem: Environmental > Aquatic > Freshwater > Ice >... | reverse complement strand
CCGCCGACTGGGGTGTCGGCTGGATGGACGCGGTGGAATGCCTCAGCGTTCACCGCCGCAAGAACGGTGAGTATCTGATTCTCCAGGAGGAGGACGGACGCAGCAAGAATCTGCTTCATCGCTGGACGCCGGCGGCTACGAAATGATAATTCAAAATAGACCCACGCAAACCTTATGAACACGCCTGTTTCAAAACCACCACGGTCCGGTATCCGGGCTACGCTCGCGATGTACTTCACCGGGATGATAGCGCTATGCGCCGCGCCGCCCGTGCCGGTGATCTTCGATACGGACATGGGGGGCGACTGCGATGATGTCGGGGCCCTGTTTGTCATGCATGGTGCGTTGGAGCGCGGCGAAGTGGAACTCCTGGCGACCATGGGCTGCGTGTCCTCGGATGCCATCGCCCCGGCCATCGACGGGATCAACACCTGGTTTGGGCGGCCCGGGATCCCTGTCGGCACCTTGAAAGACCCCGGATTGCTGGAGGGGCCGCATTACACGGAGGAGCTGGCGAAACGCTACCCAAGCCGGTTTCCCAGCAGCAAGGACTACCCGGACGCGGTGCGGCTCTACCGCGAGGTGCTCGCCGCGCAGCCGGACCAGAGCGTGGTGATCGTGGCGGTGGGCCCGCTGCGGAACATCGCCAACCTGCTCAAATCCGGCCCGGACGAGGCCAGCGATCTGGACGGTGCCAAGCTGGTGGAGCGGAAGGTGAAGCGCCTCGATATCATGGGCGGCGTGTACCCGCCGCAGTCATCGAAGGACGCGGAATGGAACTTCGCCCAATGTGCGCCCTCGGCGGTGAAGGTTTGCACGGATTGGCCGACGCCTATCCTTTTCAATGGCGAAGGCGGCTCCACCCTTTCCGGGTGCCGGGTGACATACGAGATGCCGGAACACAACCCGCTGACGATGGCTTACACGCTGTATCCGGGAACCGGCTATGCTGGCGACCGCATGAGCTGGGATCCCATTTCCTGCCTCGTTACCGCGCGCGGCGCGGAGCCTTGGTATGAGGTGGTGGAAGGTGGCCGGAACATCGTGGACCCCGAGACCGGCAGCAACCGCTGGGAGAAGGTCGAGGGCGGCCGGCATTCCTACCTCGTCCTGAAGTCTTCGAAAAAAGAGGTCGAGGCGGCGCTCGAAGACTATATGGTCGCGGGAAAAGGGCGGCCTGCGGACATGAAGTTCAACACCGCCTATTATGGGATCAAGGGAGGCACCTGCCAATTTTTCGGAGCCGGTGATGACGCGGCGCGCAAGGCCTTCGATGGGGATGGCAAGACCGCGTGGCACCACCGGGCGGAATCCACCTGGCTGCAATGCCTGTTCGGCGAGGGCAAGCGGCATACCGTTACTTCCTATGCGCTCACCGCAGACAACATGGAACGTCTGCCCGGTGCGGTAATCCTTTCCGGTTCAAACGATGGCGGAACCACGTGGACCGTGCTCGACGAGCAGAAGGATCCTGGTTACACCACCGATGCCGGGATCCGCGAGTTCCCGGTTGCCAAGCCGGGGAAATGGAACATCTACCGGCTCCAGTTCACCGCCGCCAATGCCAGGGAAGGAGTGCAGATCGCCGAAGTCGAACTCTTCGAGCGTATCCGTAGCAGTCCTGGCACCGCGGTGACGGGTCTCGTCCTCGACCATCAGGAGCTGGCTCTCGGCACCAACCGGCGGGCCACATTGAACGCGACCCTCGCTCCGCTCGACAGTTGGGACCGCCATGTTGCATGGACCAGTAGCGACCCGGCGGTCGCGGAGGTGCAGGCCATCGGCGAGCAGAGCGCGGTCGTGGTCGGGAAGAAGCAAGGCACGGCCATAATCACTGCAAGCGTGGGCGGCGCGAGCAAGGCGGTCAAGGTGACCGTCACATCCTCGACGATGCCTGCCGGATGGCAGTATCTTGAGCTGGGTGACCCGCCGATGCCGGGCGAGATCGGGGTGGTGGACGGCACTTTCACGATCACCAGCAGCGGCCACGCGATGAAGGCCTTCTGGGAACGGATGCGCGACCAGGGCAGCTATGTCCACCGGCCTACAAGTGGTGACTTCGAGTTTTCCGCCCGTCTGCATCAGCTCGGGCCGGACGTCGGCGGACCTGCTTACCAATGGGACAGCCGCCCGCCTACCACCTCCGGCCTGATGCTCCGCGAATCACTCACCGATCCACTGAGCCGCTACGTACTCGTCCAGGTGGAGGCCTCTGGAAAACTTTTCGCACGCTGGCGCGATACCATCAGCCAGGATGACAACCAGCAGCAGGAACTGGGTGTCGTGGAGTTGCCCGTACATCTGAAACTTCTCCGCAAAGGGAACTCAGTACAGGTCTTCACCTCCGCCGACGGGGAGGCGTGGGGCGAACCGAAATTTGTCCATCAGACGCCGGTCGGCGAGGACGCGACGATGGGCATGTTTGTTTGTTCGGGAAATACCTTCGCCACCACAACCGCCAGCTTCGACGACGTCCAAACCGGCAAGTGAGCCACCTGATTAACAGGACCAGCCGTTGCCCCGACCGGATGGCAGGCCCCTTCCCACCCCCCCCCTCACATGACCCCCGCACCCCTTCCCAAAGCCGGCCCCTGGAAGCAAATTCCTATCAGATCAGACAGACGGAGCCGGCATTCCGGTCCACGGCTTCGAGTCCTCGAAGTTTTGTTTCCCCAACAACGCCTTGTGAGACAAGCGCACGTGAGGACAGGCGCCACGGCAGGGGCGAGGCCGATTTCAACGATGGTTTTTCAAAAGCTAGTTAGGGGCTGCTAGGAATTTGCTTTTTGCGGGAGGCTCCCGAAACAGCCTTCGGGCCGGGCCGGAGGGCGGGGAAAAGGGGGTTGTTTGGGAAACAAATCGGCGGGCTGCGTCATTACTCATGATGACCGACGACGCCCCTGACTCACCGCCCACCGCTGCCGAGCAAGTGCAGGCCTCTTTGCGCGGCATAAATGAGCGGTTCGCGCCTTTGTGCGAGCCGCGCAGCGTGATTCACACGACACCTTTCATTCGGCGTGTAACCTTCGGAGCCGAAACTCCAAGGAATAATAGGGCCTCTCATGCAATCGAACCACACCCCCGGAAACTTCATGTCCACCCACTGGACGCTGGTGCTGCGTGCGAATGCGTCTTCGCCTGAGGGCAAGGCGGCGCTGAGTGATTTGTGTGAAGCCTACTATCAGCCGGTGTTCGTCTTTCTGCGGCGGATGGGTTTTGATGCGGACACGGCCCGTGATCATGCGCACTCGTTCTTTGCTCATCTGTTGCAACGGGGCTTTCCGGGGCCGGACCCGGATCGTGGAAGGTTTCGCAGCTATTTGCTGGGCGCGGTGAAATACTTTGTTGGTGATTTGCTCGATCACGCGCGGCGGGAGAAACGCGGCGGAGGTGTGGAACATGAGTCGCTGGACCAAAACCACGATGGTTCGCCTGCGCTCCTGATTGTTGATCCTGCAGCCTTATCAGCACCCGTGCTGTTTGATCGCGAGTGGGCGGTCACGGTGATGAATCGCGCGGTGGCGGCGCTGGCGGCGGAGCACCAGGGCGGGACGGCAGCGCAGTTCGAGATGTTTTGTCCGTGGCTGATGGGTGATGCCGTTGCAACTCACGCCGAGACGGCGAAGGCGCTCGGCATGACCGAGGGCGCGGTGAAGGTGGCCGTGCATCGCCTGCGCAAACGGTTCCGCGAACTTCTGCGGCAGGAGATCGCGCATACGCTTAGTGATGACGCGGATGTCGAGGACGAGCTGCGTTACCTTTGCTCCGTCCATGGGTAATTCTTTGTAACCTCTCACCCGGCGTCTCCAAGGAACAGGTATGACCACGAACGCATCCCAATCCTGCCCCCAATGTGGCGCAACCATCCCGGAAGGCTCCGCCGACGGGCTTTGCCCGCGCTGCGTCTTTGCGAAGGCGATGGCTCCCACTGCGGATGGCGGCACGGTTCCGCATGTGCCGCCGAGTTTGGAATCCGTGCGCGCGGCGTTCCCGCATCTGGAAGTCACCGCACTCATCGGCAGCGGCGGCATGGGTGCGGTGTTCAAGGCGCGTCAGCCGCAGCTCGACCGCTTCGTGGCGCTGAAGATTCTGCCCACGGAACTCGCCGACCAGCCCGGCTTCTCCGAGCGCTTTCAACGCGAGGCACAGGCGCTCGCCAAACTCAGCCACCCGCACATCGTCACCATTTATGACTTCGGGCACGCGGGTGGATTCTACTTCCTGCTCATGGAGTTCATTGATGGCGTGAACCTGCGGCAGCTTTTGAAAGCGAAGCGCCTCACGCCGAAGGAAGCACTGAGCATCGTGCCGCCCATCTGCGAGGCGCTGCAATGCGCACACGACCACGGCATCGTGCATCGCGACATCAAGCCGGAGAACCTGCTCATCGATAGAGCAGGTGTGGTAAAGATCGCGGACTTCGGCATCGCGAAGATCATCGCGGCCTCATCTGCGGAAACGGCTGGCGAAACGACCGGCGCATCATCGAGCGCCGCCACCCTTGCCTTCGGCACGCCCGACTACGCCGCACCAGAGCAGCGCGATGCGAGCGCCACCACCGATCATCGCGCGGACATCTACTCGCTCGGCGTGGTGCTATATGAAATGCTCACCGGCGAGCGTCCGAAGGAAAAAATCGAAGCGCCGTCCAAGCGCGTGCAGGTGGATGTTCGCATCGATGAGATCGTGCTTCGCGCTTTGGAAGTGAAGCCGGAGCTACGCTTTGCGACCGCGACGGAGTTTCGCACGCAGGTGGAGGCTGCAACTCTTGCCGCGCACATACCGCCGCCATCGGGTGCGTGGTTCCCGCTTCGGAGGGTTTCTGCGGCGCTCACGGCCACCGCCTTCTTTGCCGGGTTTATCCCGTTGTTCTTCGTGCTGGACTTCGGCTTTCCCATCGGAAATCCGGGCATCGCTGCGCTCGGGACGATGCTGATCGGCCTGCCCATCATCATGCTAGGGGTTCACGCGTGGTGCGCGCGGGCGGCGACTGCGGCGAGTCCGGACCAGAGGCGGCAAGTGCGCCGGGTTTTCTTGGTGGGTGCGACGGTAGCAGGAATTCTAGCTGCAGTGGGGGTGGCGGCGGGTGTCTTTTTCCTGCTGGCGCTTCTGGAGGAGCGCGGGGGTTGGAATCCTGCTCCCGATGAAGCCGTGGTCGTGCCGTTGGCATGGATCGCCATGTTAGCACTGTCGTGGGCGGCTGCGGTCCTGTTCCGCACCGGCGGTCGGATGCCCGACGGGGCGACGGAGCCTTCGCAGGACCGAATCGATGAGACCGCCAGGAACTCGGACAACCCACCACGCTTTTCGCGCGCGGCCATCATTGGTGCGTGCTGGGTGCCGATGACTCTTTTCTCCTTCGTGGCGGTAGCCATAGCCACCTATCAGGTCCGCGGAGACCCCGCCACCGGCCCTGAATGGTGGCAACTAGCCATCCTGATCCCCGCGCTAATCCTGGGTGTTGCCGGCCCCTTCGGCACGACGATTCTTGGCTGGGTGGCCGTGGCGCAAATCCGGCGGTCGGCGGGGCGAATCCATGGCCTGCAACTGGCGCTGTTCGACGGTTTGGTATTCCCACTGATGACTCTGAGCGGCGTCATTGCCTTGGCCGGCGTGGCGATGGCGAAGATGTTTGTGGATTTCTACTTGAATCCGTCCCTCATGGGTCACCCCAACATTGATCCTCCGCTGCATCCCAAAGTCGCTTTTTGGCTCTCGCAGAATACAGGGCTGGCGGCCCTCCTGCTCATCATCGCAATCGTCGCCGCCAACATATTCATCGTCCGTGCCGTGATGCGGGCGGTGCGCAAATAGGTTTCCTCAGTGCCGCCAGAGACCCGCGCGACGGGCAATGAAATCAAGGCTGCCTCAATCGCGATCATTTTCGCGTTGATCGCGACGGCCCTGGGTGCGCTGGCCGTGATCCGCAACGCAGGCCCGTGGCCTCAATGACTCTTTCCCTGCTGTTTGCCGGTCTGTCGATCTTGATGGCGCTGCCGGTGCGCCGATTGGGGGTGGGGAAATGCGCGCTGATCATCGCCGCTCTCGGCACGGCCATCTGGCCGTTGATCGCGTTCGTTGCCGGGCAGGCACGCACTGCGGCAGGCGTGAATGCTTCCAGCATCGAAAGGGTCGAGATCACCGAGGATCGAGCCGTCGTCCGCCAGCGGCGTTTCGATGGCGATGGAATGATCGTCACCTTTGGCCCGATGACCAATCGCTGGACGCCTGCGGGCGTTTATCTCGAGGCACTGTTCGACATCACGCTTGAGCCGAAATGGTTGGGGAGCGGCGCCAGATGGGTCGTCAAGAGCCGGCGTGGAGCCTATGCCCGCTACCGGCTCGAAGGTCCGCCGGGCGCAATGCTCGGGAAGATTGTGTTTCATCCCGGCACGGCAGCTCCGGAGACGGATGGTTCGTATGTCATTGGCGAGTTCCAGCCGGATGGCGGCGAGCCTTTGCCCATCGCGGTGCGGTTGGAGAACGACAAGCAGGTGAACTCATTCCCCATCGGCGACCACGTCTCGCGCAATCATCTTTCCATTATTGCGACCTACGATCAGTTGGCGAAGACGCTGCACTATGTCCTCTTCCACGAAGGGGATATTTTGACCACTTCATCCGGCACCACTTCAGACGCCTCGCAAAACCCGGCAACGAACATTTGGGTGGACGAAGGCGCGGTGAAGCTGAACAACGGCCGATCCTTCGGCTATCGGCGCGATGCCCTTTATCCGAATGAACTGCACATCAATGGCACCGCCTACGATCTGCGCAAAGGCCGCGTGATCGTTTTACGGGATGATGGCGTCGTCGAGCAGTTTCGATTCTTTCCCCCGGTGGCCACGGCACGCGATCCGGAGGCAGTGAAAAAGCTCATCTATTTCGGCGAGGCTCAGGAGGATACCGCTCCGCCCGCCGGGAAGGCAACCTTTGGCCCGGTGATCGAGCGGGTCATCACTCATCCCGGCGACGGCACGGAGAACTACTTCCTGGATCTCGATTCTGGAAACTTTGTCAGACCCCTTCCCACCCCCCCTCACATGACCCACGCACCCCTTCCCAAAGCGGCCCCTGGAAGCAAATTCCTATCAGACATATTTGCACTTCTCTTGTTTGCAATTACCGGAATGCTTTTCTTAGGGGTGCTGGGCGATATAATCTTTCCCATGCGCCGCGCCTATATGAAACTTGATACCGGCGAGATTTGCATCACGGAGCACCGTGCTTTTTTGGGTACCAGAGAATATTGTGAGCAAACATCGCTGAGCGAATTCTTACTTGAGCGTGGCTTAAGGCTCGACCGTGAATTCGCGGGCAAGAGGGTGCTATTGTACACTCAACGTTGGCAACGAAGCGGTACGGGATTTGCTGAGGTTCCTACCCTTGCAAGTGATATTGTAAAGGTGATTTACTTATCAGAGGAGAAGGCATTGGCAAATCCTGAGTATGTATTGGGAAGAATCAACGAATTTATGAAAGCCGTACTAGCTTCTGAACGGGGGAATTATAGGAGTGTCGTCCAAAATTTAGAGGCCGAATTGGAATATAAAAAATAAGCTGATTGCGACCGTGCCCAAGCTCATCGAAAATCGCGTGTTCCGCGAACTAGTTTGTTTGTCCCGGAGGCGGTATGAGGGTAATTTCACCTCCACGAAACGCATACCCGCTTCGCCGGCACGTGCTGACCACAGCTCGGCCTTCACCGAGCTAAACTGCGTGCCGATATCCCGTGCCGTTTCTCGTACGACTCCAGTCTTTCGCCTCGTACGGGCCACGCATACACCAACACGAGCTTCTGCTTATTACTCTAAGTATCCGTTCGACGGAGTGTAACCGTCTGACGAGCCCATGTCGACGGCGGCGGTCGGTGGCGGCGGTCGGTGGTCGGCCAAGCCCTCTGTGCAGCGGCGCCTAGAGCGGCTAAGCGGCTGGACGGCCCAAGCGGTGGCGCAGCCAGGCGGCCGGAGTCAGCGAGGGCACCTCGGCCATTTTGCCGGAGGCCAAGCGCGGAAGGACGTCGGCGAGGTACCCAGGTGAGTCAGGAACGAATCGATTACGTAAGCGTCACGTGCAGTCCCTTTGGTAAGGCTGGCTGAGCTGATAGGAATTTGCTTCCGGAGGCCGGCGCTGGGAACGGGTGCGTGGGTCATGTGAGGGGGGGGGGAAGGGGTCTGCCAGCGCCTCGGCGTCCTTGATCAGGATGCCGTGCCGCGCCGCCACACCGGTGCCGGCCATGATGGCGGTGGGTGTGGCGAGGCCCAGCGCACACGGGCAGGCGATCACCAGCACCGCCACGGCATTGAGGATGCCCTGCTGCCACTGCCCCGTGCCCAGGCCCCAGCCCAGCAAGGTAACCAGCGCAATGCCGATCACCACCGGCACGAACACGGCGCTGACCTTGTCGACCAGCCGCTGGATCGGCGCTTTCTTGGCCTGCGCTGATTCGACCATTCGCACGATGCCCGACAAGGTCGATTCAGCGCCCACCGCCGTCGTATTCAGGACCAGCAGCCCTTCGCCGTTGACCGCTCCGCCGGTGACCGGGTCGCCCTCGTGACGCGCCACTGGCAGGCTCTCGCCGGTGATCAGCGACTCGTCCACCTGGCTGGCGCCTTCCAGCACCAGGCCATCGACGGGGATGCGCTCGCCTGGGCGGACCACGATCAGGTCGCCCACTTTTACCTGCGCAATCGGCGCCGACTGCTCTGCGCCGGCGCGCCGACCGTGGCCGCGGGCTTGGCGGCGTACCCAGCTCGATCCACCGCCGCGACCAAGGCATCGACACTGACGATGCCACTGGCGAACTAGACCTGCGCGGTCTCGGTGGCCAGGTTGACCTGCGCAGAAACGACGCCTTCGACTTTGCCCAGCGCCTTTTCGACCCGCGCAACGCAGGAGGCGCAGGTCATGCCCGCAACGGGAAACGACCAATCGGTCTGGCCATGGGATGGCGCAAGGGCAGTGTTCATGGTGGGTGTACCGGGCTTGAGTCAGCGCAAGGATGACAGATGGCGCAAAGCATGAAGCTTGACACGATGGGAAAGTCAAGCCCTGCCGGCGCGATTTCCCTGGCCCCAGACGCGCAGCACCGCCTTGCGCAGCTCGCCGAACCACAACACGGCGCTTCCCATCGCCACGCAGACGGCCCATTGGTCCAGGCTGAGCGCCACGGTACCGAAGGCGATGTTGAGGAACCCCAGGTTCACCACCGCCACCTGCAACAGCACCGAAAGCGCGATCGCACTCCACAGCCAGGGGTTGACAAACAGATGCCGAAAGGCGCTGGTGGTCTCCGAGCGCGCGTTGAAGCAGTTGAACAGCTGCGCGAACACCAGCACCGTGAAGCCGGCGGTGCGCGCACTGTCGAGGCTGTGCGTGCCCTCGATCAGGCCCCCGGGCAGGTACAGGTCGATCGTCAACAACGCGGCCAGCGCCATCACCAGGCCGATTTCGACCACACCCCACCACATGCGCGCGTCGATGGCGCGCTCGGCCGGCTTGCGCGGCGGGCGTGCCATCACGTCGTCGGTTTCCGGGTCCACGCCCATGGCCAAGGCGGGCCCGGAATCGGTGATGAGGTTGATCCACAGGATCTGCGTGGCCAGCAGCGGCAGCACCAATGCCCCGCCATCGCCAGCGCTGCCCGCGCCCTTCAAGCCGATCACCCCCGCGCCCACCACCCCCAGAAAGACCGTCAGCACCTCGCCCATGTTGGACGACAGCAGGTAGCGCAGGAACTTGCGGATGTTGTCGAAGATGCTGCGTCCTTCGCGCACGGCCTCGACGATGGTGGCGAAGTTGTCGTCGGCCAGGATCATCTTGGCCGCTTCCTTGGTCACCTCGGTGCCGGTGATGCCCATCGCCACACCGATGTCGGCCGACTTCAACGCCGGCGCGTCGTTCACGCCGTCGCCCGTCATCGCCACCACGTTGCCGTCAGCCTGCAGTGCATCGACGATGCGCAGCTTGTGCACCGGCGCCACGCGGGCGTAGACCGAGGTCTCGCGCACTGCGGCGGCAAAACCTGCGGCGTCCAGCGCATCCAGATCGGCGCCGGTCAGGGCCTTCGCGCCGGGCTCGACGATGCCCAGATCGGCGGCGATGCGCGCCGCCGTGCGTGGGTGGTCGCCGGTGATCATCATGACGCGGATGCCGGCGCGGCGCGCCTCGCGAATGGCCACGCCCGCTTCCTCGCGCGGCGGGTCGATGATGCCCACCGTGCCAACAAAGATCAGCTCGCGCTCCAGCTTCTGGGTGGCCTGTGGGTCTTCATCAGCGGCGAGCGGGCGGTAGGCCACTGCCAGCGTGCGCAAGGCTTCGTCCGACAGCGTGTTGACATCGGCCAGCGCCCGCGCTCGCAGCGCGTCGTCGAACGGAACCACGTCCATGCCGACCCGCACGCGCGTGCAAAGCTTCATCAACACATCGGGCGCACCCTTGGTCACGACGACCAGCGCATCGCCTTGCCCATGATCGCGCTCGATGCTGGACATCAACTTGCGCTCTGAAGTGAACGGAATCTCGCCGACACGCTCGAAGCGCCGCTCGCGTCTTTCGGTCACCCCCAGTTTGCGTTCGGCGACCAGGAAGGCGGCCTCGGTCGGGTCGCCATGGATTTCCCACGCGCCGTTGTCCGCCTGGCGCAAGTCCGCATTGCTGGCCAGGCTGCCGCCACTGAGCATGACGATGTGCTCGGTATGCACCGGCCCGCCGGTCAGCGCGCTGCCCTGGTGCTCGACCCGCCCTTCCGGCGCATAGCCGACCCCGGTGACATGGCTGTCGCCCGAGGCCGTCATCACGCGCTCGATGGTCATCTCTGCGCGCGTCAGCGTGCCGGTCTTGTCGGAGCAGATCACCGAGGCCGATCCCAGCGTTTCGACCGACGACAGGTTCTTGACGATGGCGTTTCGCTTGGCCATGCGCTGCACGCCCATCGCCAGCACCACCGACAGGATCGCCGGCAGGCCTTCGGGCACTGCGGCCACGGCGAGCGACACGCCCAGCAGCAGCACAGTGATAACGTCCGACGCCGTGCGGATGTCTGACAGCAGCAGGACGGTGCCAACCACGATCACGGCAATGACCACCACCGCAATGCCGAGCGTGCGGCCAATGCGGGCCACCTCTTTTTGCAGCGGCGTCGGCGCCTCGACCGTGGCCTCCAGCATCGCGGCGATGGTGCCCATCTCGGTGCGCATGCCGGTGGCCGTGACCACGGCGCGGCCCGTGCCTTGCGCAACGGCCGTGCCCTTGAATACCATGTTGAGACGGTCGCCAAGCGGCGCCGCCTGACGCAAGGTGGCTGGGTCCTTCAACACCGCCTCGCTCTCGCCGGTGAGGGAGGCTTCCTGCACGCGCAGCGAGCTGGCCTGCAACAGCCGCGCGTCGGCGCCCACGGCATCACCTTCACCGAGCACCAGCACGTCGCCACGCACCAGTTGTGCGCTGGGCACGCGCTGTTCCTGGCCATCGCGCAGCACCGCCGAGCTGACCGCGGTCATGCGCGCCAGCGCGGCGACAGCGTTCGCTGCGCGGGCTTCCTGCACGTAGCCCAGGACACCGTTGAGCAGCACGACCATCGAAATCACGATCGCGTCCACTGGCCAGCCGATGCGACCCTCAATGCCCCACGCCACCAGCGCAATGATCACGGCGGCCAGCAGCAGATAGACCAGCGGATCCTTGAATTGCGCCAGGATGCGGCGCCAGCGAGGCTGCACCGGCGCGGCCCGCAATTCATTCGGCCCGTCCTGTTCAAGCCGGCGAATTGCATCCTTTGACGTCAGGCCGTGTTCGATATCTGCACCGACGGCCTGAACCACACCGTCCGCCTCGCTGAGCGAGGGATCAGGCAAGTTCTGCGGGTCGGGCGTTGCGGGGGGTTGTTTCATCGAATTCATCAGGATCCGGACCGGCCGGACAAGCCGACCTGATGATGTAGTGTGTCCCAAGTGCGAGTCGGGCTGATAGGAATTTGCTTCCGGGGGCCGGCGCTGGGAACGGGTGCGTGGGTCATGTGAGGGGGGGGGAAGGCAATGCCGGAACGGCTCCGAGTGCCAATCGCTAGTTCATTACCATTGGCTCGTGATGGGCCAGAGCACGTCCAAGCGTGGAACCCCTGAAACAGTCGCCTCGGTTCCCAAAAAAAGGAGGATACTGCATCGGCCAATTTGCATTCGATTTGTATCCGATTTTTCCCGCAAAATGGCGCTTTTCACCGCGAATGCCCGCTATTCTTCGCGCATCTCTTTTGTCATGTATATTGCTGATATTCAGCGTTTTAATCTGGTGCGAGGTCCGGGACTCGAACCCGGAACCAACGGCTTAAAAGGCCGCTGCTCTACCATTGAGCTAACCTCGCCCGTCAATCCGGTGCGGTGTGCGCAGGAGGGGTGTCATATACGCGGTGGCGGCGGCCGTGCAAGGGCGAACTCAGGCTTTTGCGTGCGATCTTTGATCGGCCTGGCTGCGCGCTCCGCGCGCCGCGGGTTCAGGCGGGAGGGCGGGGCAGCGCGCGCACCGCGCCGACGGTGATGCCCCCGTCCACGTAGAGGGTCTGGCCGGTGATGTAGGCGCTGGCGTCGCTGGCGAGAAAGACCAGGGCTCCGTCGAGGTCTCCGGGAGCGCCGGGACGCCCCAGGGGGATGCGTTCGCAGAGGTAGTCGACCCACGCGGCATCCTCGTACATGACCCGGTTCTGGGCGGTGCGGAACCACCCGGGAGCCAGGCAGTTGACCGTCAGCCGGTGCCGGCCCCAATCGTGGGCGAGCGACATGGTGAGCTGCTTGACCCCGCCGCGGCTGGCTCCGTAGGGGGCCAGGCCGGCATAGCCGGCATGGCAGGTGACTGAGCCGATGTTGATGATGCGGCCTGCACCGTGCGGAATCATGCCGTCGCGTGCGAGGGCTTGGGCGAGAAAAAAGACCCCGCGCAGATTGGTGTCGAGGATGAGGTTCCAGTCGTCCCAGGTCACCTCGGTGGCGGGTTTGCGGACGTTGCAGCCGGCGTTGTTGACGAGGATGTCGAGCCGGCCGCCAAAGGCAGCGAGCGCGGCGGCGGCGGCGGCCTGGATGCTGGCGTGGTCGCGGACGTCGAGTTCGAGGGGCACGGCGCGGCGTCCCAGCGCCTCGATTTCCGCCACGGTGTGGCGCAGGGCGTCGAGCGTGCGGCTGGTCACGGCGATGTTGGCCCCGGCGCGGGCGAGGGTGAGGGCGAAGCCCTGACCCAGGCCGCGGGAGGCGCCGGAGACAAAAGCGGTTTTGCCAAGAAGTGAGAACATGGGAATGGAAATGGGGAAATGGGATGGGGGCGGCTCGGGGCGGCAGGAGGTGATGGCGCGGGTTTGGGGTGGCGCGGCCCGGCTCCGCGGGCGGCCGGCGGGGCGCGGGCAAACGGCCAAAAAAAAGGCACCCGTTACCGGGTGCCTTTTCGATGAAGGGTGAGCTTCGGCAGTGGCGGGCTGGCCGGAGGGTCAGCGGCGCGGCACTACTTGATGTCCACTTTGGCGCCAGCGGCTTCGATCTTTTTCTTGATCTCTTCGGCTTCGGCCTTGGGGATGCCGGTCTTGAGCGCCTGAGGGGCGCTTTCGACGAGCTTCTTGGCTTCGGCGAGGCCGAGGCCTGGAACGGCGGAGCGGACTTCCTTGATGACGCCGATTTTGTTGTCGCCAGCGGCGGTCAGGATGACGTCGAACTCGGTTTTTTCCTCGGCTGGGGCGGCGGCGGCGGCGGGGCCGGCGGCGGCGACCGCGACCGGAGCGGCGGCGGAAACGCCCCACTTCTCTTCAAGTTGCTTCACGAGGTCAGCGACTTCGAGGACGGTCAGGCCGCTGAGTTGTTCGACGATGTTGGTGATGTCAGCCATGGTAGTATTTCAGTATTTTCGCCCGGCGGAGCTCCACCGGAATTATGGGCGACGGCCGTCGCCCCGACAAGGAACTGGGTTGGTGTGTGGTGTTGTGAAAATGCCGGAGGCCACGGGTCGGCGGAGTTCCGAAGACCCGTGAGCTCCGACAAAGGGGGTTAGGCCGCCTGTTCGGCGGGGGCGGGGGCGGGGGCGGGGGCGGAAGCGGAGGCGTGTGCGTCGGCGTGGGC